>OGMQ01000037.1_pt1 | contig 77216 bp, 87 predicted proteins | sample 1573291 | NCBI WGS metagenome assembly OGMQ01 (sample SAMEA2582008, study PRJEB24529) | metagenome | biome: Human gut stool | place: China | collected 2011
CTGGGCGACCATACGGCGGTCGATTGACGGGAAACAAAAAAATCGGACGGTTGTTATCGTCCGATTTTTTTCGCGTCGTATTTTCACGGCCGTTGCCTGCCGTGTTCCCGTTTCCGCCTTTGCAGGGCGAGCAGTTGCCGCAACATGTAGGCATGGTTTTCCCCCACGGTATGCCCCGAGGGCATCAGGTAGGGACTTGCGAGGCACTCCCGGCATTGGCGTACCGCCTCTTTTAAGTCGGTAACGGTTATTTCCGCTCCCGTGATGTCTTTAATCTTTGTTTCCATTCTTGTCCTGTTTTTTTGGTTCGTACCAACTGTCCCGGTAATTTTCTCCCACGAGCGAGAAAATTCCGCTCATGCCGCTTTCAGCGGCGAAATTTTTGGCTTCCCATATACCGGAAAACTCTCCCAGCAGCCGGTAGCCGATGAATAATTTGTACTTGCGCATGATTTTATCGTTTTTCCAGGTTGATAATCGGTGTGTTCTTTTGCAGCCATTCCTTCACGCTGTCCATGTTGTATTCGGATGTGATAACCGCCGTTCGGTCGTCGATTTCGGTGAAGCGCGTAGTTTCATACCCGTCGATCCACTGCTTCAGCGTGGCAACGCCCCACACCTGCGGGTCGTCGAACATGGTGTTGAGCCGCCCGATACCCTCGCCGAAGGTTACGAGCAGCGTTTCATAGGAGATTTCCTTGTTTACTTCATTCGTTTTCATATTCTCGCTTTTTACGGGCGGCTTTTGCCGCCCCGAAATTTTTTAATCAGACAAGTTCCACTCTAACCCTGCTCATGTTCGCCCAGAACACGCCGTTGCAGTAGTAGGCGTAGCCGTTATGCCAGTTGCTCCTGCGGCGTATCACGTCCTGCTCGGGTGGTCGTATCTCGATACTCGTGGTGTAGATGTTGTGTCCCACGGTAATGACGAGGTTGCACCTTCGCCATATCTCGGAATGGGTTTTGAACCCGTTTTTCCCCTCGACGAGCGCAAGGGCCGTCTTGACTGCTTCCCGAACTTCCCAATCCCACTCCCCGAAGGGTTTGAGCGGGCGTGCCATGTAGCTTTTATAGATGATTTTCATTGTTATATTTTTTTTTGTAGGGCGGCTTTCGCCGCCCCGATTTTATAATTCGACAATCCTTTCCACTCTGCCGTACAACATGGAGCGTATGCTCGTCTTGTCCACGCCCTTGTATTCCGTGTAATGCCCGTACTGCTTTACCACGAATGTTTTCAGTACATCGACAAAGTTGAAACGATACCCTAAAAGCGGAATGGAGTCCTTGAAATAGGTGTTATGGTTTACCTCACGGGTAATCCAGTCTTTCTCCTCACGGGTGAGCGTTCCCCCGTCATTGAGCCGTTTGCGTAATATGTACGCTTTTGAGCCTGCAAGGCTTTCGAGTGCGGGAACGTCCCACGACACGAATTTATATGCTATTTGGTTCATTCTATTTTGTTTTTGCGGGCGGCTTTCGCCGCCCCGATTTTTATGCTGTCATTCGTTTCCGTATAAGGGACATGTTCCCCTTCATCAGTTTCAGTATTTGCCCGTGGTATGGGGTATTCTTGTTACACACGCCACGGCTCTGCACGACCTCCATGCGTTTTAGGGACACCTCTATCGTTTCGATACGTTTGCCGTCGATTGTGGCCGAGAGTATGAGCGAGTCGGCTTTCAGATAGTATTCGTTGGTAAACACGCAATGGTGCATGGCCTCGCCCTCCTGCCGTATGGCTTCAACGCTGTCCAATACCTTGATGCAGATTTCCCCGTCGGAAAACTCCACTCCGAAAAACCGCCCTTTGGCTTCGACAAACGAGGCTTCCTGTTCCAACGCCTTGCGCCGTTCCTCCTGCCGCCGTTCCATTTGCATGTGCCGCCGTTTTTTTGCCATGTAGAGGTCATGCGCTGCGGGCAGGTCTGCGGGACACACGAAATGGGCGTTATGCAGGTCTTTCCCGAAAAATCGCAGCAGGTCGATGTAGTCGCACCATTCCGTCGGTTTCCCGATAGCGTACCCGTTACGGATGGCGATACGGATGGCCGGCCAATAGTCTGCGATATTGCGGGAGGAACGGGCGAAAAATCGCACGAGTGCCGTTTGTCCCGCTTTAAGCAGCGTTTCGGCCTTGTTCTCCGAGAGCAGCAGGTGGATAAGGTCGAAAGGGGTTACATCGGGGAGTTGTTTACCGTAGCCGCTTCGGCGCAGTTCGGGGATAAGCCGTTGTCGGGGATAGATGCGTGTGGGCGTGATGTTGTATTTCCCGTCGTTCTCCGCCCGCAGTTCCAATGCGCTCGACCAACTCCACCCGTGAACGAAGAAGCCCATCGGGCGCAGCCGTGCGAAGGTTGCGGAGCGTCCGTCGGGGGCAATCCACCGCTGTACGGCTTCGATATGGGTGTAAACGGGCGTCTGTCCCACTTTCGCCCAACACTCGATATAGACGAAGCGCAGGACTTGAAAACCCTTGCAGCGGGTTACGATGCACAAATACTCGTAATCGTTGAACTTGCGGCGCAGGGTGGTTTCCACTTTCAGCGGGGTGTGGCAGTGCGGACACTCGCACCCTAACAGATTGTCCGTGAGTTCTCCGTTTTCGCTCTGCCACGTGTGGCCGCACTCGGTGCAGGTGATAAGTCCTTTCGGCGTGCGGCGTCCGATATGCTCGATGCAGTTCTTGTACCCCCATTCGATTTGTGCGGGGGTAAGCGGCGGCAGGTGTTTACTTGCCGCCACAACGCTCTGTTGGAATTTTGTTCTCGGTTTCATAACTAAAATAGACTGGGCATTAGTTTGTTATCTTCGATTTTCTTGGGTTTGGACTTGGCTTTCGCCAACTTGGCGTAGGCTTCGCTCTCGGCCTTCCGTATGGCGTTCCGCCGTGCCTCGGCTTTTTCCTCCTCGGTCAGTTCAACGGTGTGATTGACCACTACCTTGCAACTGACGGGTTTGCCGATGTCGATGTCCTCCTCGTCGTAATAGTGGAGTGCCATAGAGTATATTTCCTCGTCGGCAAACCCGTTGCAACCGCTCTGCCGTACTTGGTTGATGATGAAAGTGCAGCAATCGTCAATGTTCTTTTTCGGGTTGGCGTATCGGGGTGCGAAAAGTTCGTCCTCCCGTGCCCGTGCGTCGAGATAGTTCTGTATCGTCAGTTTGAAATAATCTGTTCCTTGTGCCATGATTTTTTGGTATTGTGGGGCGGCGAGCCGCCCCGTGTTCAACATTTATTCGTCCTTTCCGAGAAGCCGTCGCACCTCGTCCTCTTTGGTCTTTTGGAAAATCCATCCCGCTCTCTTCTGCCCGTCATGCGTCAGCCGTGCGTTGAAGCGTCCCCCGAGTGCGTGAAGGGCGTCCTTGACGGGCTTGGTGTCCCCGAATACGGCTATCGCCTTCTCGGAATAGTCCACGATGATAAACCCGCCTTGCACGCTCGTTTCAGTGCGTTCCGCCCGTTTTTCGTCTTTCGGCTCGGGCAGACATATATTCTCCTCGTTTCCTGCGATATATGCCAGCCTGTCGATGTACCCTTCACGGGTGTAGTGGGCCAGTTTGCAGACACTCCACCCGTATTTCGGACTTTTGCCGAGCGTGAAAACGGGATAGCGGTGTTCGTTCTTGGGGTCGTATTCGGAGAGGTGCGCCGTTTGCGGGAAATTGGCCGCCGCCTTTCTCAACTCCCCGAAGCCGTTGCGGGAGGTGGCCGAAAAGCCGAGAATGACGGTACGCACGCTTCGGGTGGTCGAACACTCGTAAGAGGGGTCAGTGTATTCCGTTTCGTTGAGTTCGGCGATGATTACGCCCTGCACCCCTTCGGGCATGATGCGGCGTAACCTCTGCGCTCCTATTTCCGCTATGCGGTCATGCTCGGCTTTCTCTTTGGCGGCGGCGATGGCCTGCGCCGTGGCTTGCTCTTCCGCCTGCCCCACAAGCAAAGCCACCTCGAAAGCGTCCATGAACTCGGGGTTCACGTCGTCGTAGTACCTGCCGATACCGAATGTTTGCGAGAGGGGTCGCAGAATGTCCGTTTGGCTGATTTCCTTTGTTTCGGTATCGACCATGTGGTACACGTAGCCACGGGCGGTGTGTTCCACCTTGTAAACGACGTAACGCTTTCTGCTCGCACCCGCACCGATACCGATGATTACCTGGTTTTCCTTGACTACCTGCACCTGCGTGTCCGTGGTAGTCGCTCCGAATAATGAAATGTACTTTGTCATACCTGTAATAATTTAGAAGATGTGAGTGAATAGGAAATAGAAAAAGCCGATTAGAGCCACGAGAGAAACAAGGCAGGAGAAAATGCCCCGCAGGATGTCATAACAGAACGTGAAGCCCAAAACGACCCAAATAAAGTCGATACCCCACACGTGGAAGCCCAAAGCCACCGCCCCGACCTTTACCGCCAACCCGACCTTTGCCTTTATGCCAAGTGGAAGGTTGGAGGATTTCTGTTTCCATTTATTTTTCTCTTCGTTTCTCATAACCTTTGACTTTTTTTTTATGCCGTAGCGGAGCCGGTATGGATGGAATCTGTTTCGGTAGCATCAAAAGGTGTCGGGGATAGCTGCTGCAAGATTTTGTCGGAAAATACGCTCGCCCGCAGGGAAAGAGGAAGATTTTGCGGCAAACCGCCCCGCGGCCCGATCTTGCAGCAGCGTGAGCCCCGTAACTACCTTTGCTACTGACAACAGATTTCCATACCGCGCTCCGCGGCATGAAAAAAAGAGAGGAAAAGGTTATGGGAGAGAAACGGGGAGAAAACGATATGCCGTGAACGCTCGCGAAAGTCGGTTCACGGCTCACCCTGCATGGAATGATAAATCGCCCGCGAACATTTCCTTTCACGGGCGATTGGCGTATCGGAGCGTGCCGATCCCGTATCGGCGGAGGATCGTTTCCGCCGGACGTGGCGCCACTCGCTGCCACTTTGAAGACGGATACGTCCATATGCCACTGGCTGATAACAAGATACTGTCCATTTGTGTACTTTTGGGCATCCGGGAAACAAAAAATGAAACAGAACATGGAAATAATAAGTATGGACGTGAAGGCTTTCGACGCGCTGGCAGGGCACGTGGAAGCCATTGAAAGAAAAGCCGAGGCGTTATGCCGCAGGCAAGAGGACGTGAGTTTGAAAAAATGGCTGGACAACCAGGATGTCTGTGACGTGCTGGGTATATCGAAACGTACCCTGCAAACCTACCGGGAGAAAGGGTTGCTGCCTTTCAGCCGCATCCGTCACAAAATCTTCTACAAACCGGAAGATGTCGGGAAACTGCTGCAATCGTCGCACTATCCTAATACCGCCGCGTTATGAGCCATTATTTCATCGACAAGCACGATCCGCGTGTGGCGGATCTCTTCCGGCGTTTGGAAAAGGCCGGCAAGGCACTGGATAAACTGGAATCCTCCGGAGGCCGGACACTCAAGGGAGAGCGGTTCGTCACCGACGAGGAATTGTCCCGGCTGCTGAAAATCAGCAGGCGTACATTGCAGGAATACCGCACGGCGCGGATCATTCCCTATTATTTGATTCAGGGCAAGGTACTATACATGGAATCCGAGATACAGAAACTCCTGGAAGATTCCCGGAAGAAATGTATCGGGGGACAGGAATGGGTATAAAAGAAGAACGGCCAAAACGTTGGCCGTTCTTCTTTTTCAGTTCAATATCGTGTTCATGCCGGGGAGCTGCCAGACGACAGCGGTCGTCGTGGCCCTTCGGACAAGCCACCGTCGGAAGGCTTCGGCATTCCCGGATTTTAAGCGGAAAGCCAGCGCGGCGATCATTTCGAGCGAATACAGCTCGACAATACCGCCGTCACGGTTGCGCTCCCGGCGGTAAACCCGCTCCTCACGGAGTATGCCGCTTTTGAGTATGGAGCGGATGTTGCTCCCCACGGCAGGAACGAAGACTCCGAACAGGTCGGCAATCTGGTGGCGCGTGAGCCATACACGGTTCTCCGGCGTGTGGATTTCCACCCGCCCGTTTTCAATGCTGATAGGTTCTCTTGTCGTCATAGTCATACAAATTTATCAATTTTTGTTATACTGTTCAACCGTTTACCGTTATAATATCTGCCGTTTCCGGTTCGTCCTCCTCGTAGAGATTTATTTTCCGGCCTTTGGTCTGTTCTTTCAGACGTTTCATGTCCTCGTCCACCTTGCGGTCGGTCACTTTGGCGTAAATCTGCGTGGTGGAAATGCTCTTGTGTCCCATCATGCGGCTGACAGTTTCGATAGGCACACCCAACGAGAGCGTGATATGTGTCCCGAAATTGTGCCTCGCCTTGTGAAAGGTCATGTCGAAGCCGTATGTCCGTCCCAGTTCTCTGGTGAGCTTGATGAGATACCCCCGGCAATAGAGGTTGAAAATCCTGTCGCTTTTACGCTCGTGGCGGTATTTCTCGATGATCTGCAACGGCACGTTCAGCAGGCGGATGGCCGAGGGCGTTTCGGTCTTCTGGCGCCGGATGTGTATCCAGTACGTTCCGTCGTCCGACTGCGTGATGTCTTTTTCGGACAAGCGTTTCAGGTCGGCGTAGGACAACCCCGTGAAGGTAGCGAAGAGAAACCAGTCCCGCACCCGCTGGAGGTTGGGTTTATCGACGGGAGTTTCCATCAGTTTTTTGAGGTCTTCGAGTTTCAAATGGCGGCTCTTGCGCTGGGGCAGTTCCGGGTGCAGCTTCCCGTAAGGGTCGCGCCGGAGTGTACCCTGACTGACAGCCCGCTTGGTCATTTTCTTCAACCGGTAAAGATGCTCGTGTACTGTCTTGGGTTTCATTTCACGATCTGTACGCAGGAATATTTCAAAATCATCGTAGAACTCCCGGTCAAGGCTCCGCAACGCTACATCCTCCTTTTCCTTCCTTTTTTTCACGAAGGAGGCTAAAATATTATAGGAGTTCTCGTAACTTTCATAGGTTTCTTCCTTGCGATCCACGCCGACACGCTTGCGGAACTCCTCGTTATGCTCGCGGAACAAGGCAAGGAGGGTGAACGGTTTCTGCCCGATTCCTTCCACGGCGTTTTTGACCAGCTCGGCCGTCACGAAACCGAGGCTTTTACGAATATGGCGGTAATGTCCGGTGATTTTTTCGGTCAGTTTCTCTATTGCCAGGTTTACCGTTCGGGCGTTCTCGCTTCGTCCGTTCGCCCTTTTGGTTTCCGGATTCCAAAGCGATGGATCGACAAACGCGTTGATATTGATCGGGGCCGACTTGGCATCGATGCTTACCTTGCATAACAATTTACATGTTCCGTCCTTGCGGACTTTCGTGCGGTTGATGTAGAACAGCAGGGAGAACGTGCTGCGACGTTTTATCTCTTTATTATTCGGTTCCATAATCGTTGTGAATTTGATTGTCAATGATAGATTAAATAGCTACGGAGAAGCGGCCGGCAATCTTTTCCTCTAAAGACCGGGTATCCATGTCGATCTTGTCATCGGTCACTTTGGCGTAAATCTGCGTCGTGGAAATGCGGCTATGCCCCAGCATTTTACTGACGGTTTCAAGCGGGACACCATGCGAAAGCGTGATCTCGGTGGCGTAGGTATGGCGTCCGCAGTGAAAGACGAGCTTCCGTTCAATTCCGCAAATGGCGGCAATACGTTTCAGTGTCCGGTTGAGTTCGTTGTTGCTGTACATCGGCAGCAGTTTTCCTTCCGGGGCCATATCCCGGTACTTGTCGAGGATGAGCAACGGTATGTCGAGCAACGGCACTTCATAGTCGATTTTCGTCTTCTTGCGGGCGGTCTTGATCCATACCTCACCGTCCTCGGCCACTTCCAGATCCTCCGTCGTCAGGCGGCACATGTCCCCGTAAGGGATACCCGTGTAGCAGGAGAAGAGGAACAGGTCGCGGATATGGTAGAGTTTCGGGTCGTGCAGGGGTGTGGTCATCAGCCGTTGTAACTCCACGGCGGTAAGGTATTTCTGTTCCCGCTCGGGATGTTCGGCTTCATAACCCGCGAACGGGTCGGCAGTGATAATCCCTTCCGCGATGGCTTCCCCGACAATCGTGTTCAACCGTGTGACAAGCAACACGATAGTTCCCAGGGCAAAGCGGCGCTCCGTGCGTAGGTAGAGGTCATAGTTGTCGATGAATGAACGGTTCAGGGCCGTGAAAGGAACATCCGACAACTTGTATTTCTCCTGGATGAAAGCGGCCACACAGTTACAAGCATAGCGGTAAGATTGCGCTGTTCCCTTTTCCCGGTTCACGCCGACACGTTTTTCGAAATGTTCGATGAACGTCCGGAAATAACCCAACAGGGTTTCCTGCCCGAAAGCCGTCCCCAACAACAGATTCCTTATTTCTTCAGCCGTTACATTCTCACGGGTGGCTGACAGTTCGGCATAAATGGAAATGGCTGAAGCTCGCAAATCGTCCAGTTGCCGGTTGATTTCCCGCGCGGCGTTACTTTTACCCGTGGCACGTCCGGATGCCCACAGTGCAGCGGGTACGGACATTTTCGCACTAAAAGCCGCTTCTGAAAATTTGCCGACAACAAGTTTCGCCATGACCGGGCAATGTCCCTCGTCATTCATTTCGCTCTTTTTGAGGTAGAACGTAACCGTTACATCCGTCTGTTTCATAACTCTATTTTTTTTATGTTGCAAAATTACTTGATATAGAGTTATTTACAGTTATGAAAATTATAGCGGAACAAAGAATAAAACCCCGGATGCCGGTAACATAACCTGTATTTCCATGAAAAACGGAAAAAAACGGTTATCTTTACGGGCAAAATATAGGGTTCTTTGCATGGTGAACGGTAAAACCGCAGGTGGTTAAGCGTTATTTTGCCGGATTATCCGGGGCTAAAAAAGGCAACGGATAAGTAGCAAATCTTTCTCTTAACCTTTCATTATCCTGCATTTTAGCGATTTGGAAAGGTATAGAAGAATTTGGCTTAACTCTCCTCAATACCAAACACTTACTTTATTTATCCAAATTTTGCCGTTTTTTTGCGAGTTCTTCATATCTTTGTCTATATATAGTGAGTAATGGAATGAATTAAAGAATATATGTTGAAAATATTAGTGACCTACGCCGTTCAAGGCGAATTTGTAGAGATAAAATGGCCTGATGTCGAACCGTATTATGTGCGCACAGGCATTGGAAAAGTAAAATCGGCTTTTCATTTGGCAGAAGCAATCCGCCAGGTACAGCCGGATTTGGTGTTGAATATGGGAAGTGCCGGGACAGTCAATCATCAGGTAGGAGATATCTTTGTCTGCCGTAAGTTTGTGGATCGTGATATGCAGAAGATGAAAGAGTTCGGATTGGAGTGCGAGATTGATTCATCGGCTCTGCTCGAAGAAAAAGGTTTCTGTAAACATTGGACGGAAAACGGGATTTGTAATACCGGAGACGGGTTCCTGACGGAATTAACCCATGTAAATGGAGACGTTGTAGATATGGAAGCTTATGCACAGGCATTCGTTTGCCGTTCGAAAGAGATTCCTTTTATTTCCGTGAAATACGTGACGGACATCATCGGTCAGAATTCTGTGAAACATTGGGAAGATAAACTTGCAGATGCACGCCAGGGGCTATCTAATTATTTCAATGTCTTGAAAGAAAGGATATGATAAGTGACTCCTGCGGCAATCAGTCCCAAGAGAACCTTTACCCATATCAGGGGAATCAGGAAGAAAATACAATAAAGCATGGTTCCCCACATTAGTACGAGGGAAACTATCTTGGCGCGGAGAGGAATCGCTTTGTTTTCACGGTAGTTGCGGATATAAGGACCAAAATAACGATGATTGAGTAGCCAGTTATAGAGACGGGACGACCCTTTGAAATAAAGGGCTGCGGTAAGTAGCAGGAAAGGCGTGGTTGGCAATAGCGGCAGAAAAATGCCGAGAATGCCGAGTGCCAGGGAAATCGTTCCTATAACAATATATAGAGTCTTCATGCGGCAAAGATAGTGTAAAAAAGGGATTCTGCAATATCATAAAAGTATATGTGCGGTGGCGAACATTTTTTCCTCCGGCCTTGTTGTAATAATACTGCTCAATTGGATAAACAATGTAGCGGAAGAAGCTTAAATTATTACATGATATATTATGAAAGTAGGTTTGTTTATTCCTTGTTATATCAATGCTATATATCCCAATGTGGGAGTGGCATCGTATAAGCTATTAAAAAGTTTGGGAGTAGACGTCGATTATCCGTTGGATCAGACTTGTTGCGGACAACCGATGGCGAATGCCGGTTTTGAAGATGAATCAATGAAGCTGGCACTCCGTTTTGATGATTTGTTTCAACAATATGACTACATTGTCGGTCCCTCCGCCAGTTGTGTCGCTTTTGTGAAAGAGAATCATCCGGGTATTTTAGAGAAAGAAGGTCATGTCTGTCAGAGTGCGGGAAAAATTTATGACCTTTGCGATTTCATCCACGATGTGATCAAACCCACGAAACTGCCTGCACGCTTTCCACACAAAGTCAGTATTCACAACAGTTGTCACGGTGTGCGTGAATTGTTCAACTCCGCCCCCAGCGAATTAAATATCCCTTATTACAATAAATTGCGTGATTTGCTCAATCTGGTAGAAGGAATCGAGGTATTCGAACCCAGCCACATTGACGAATGCTGCGGCTTTGGCGGAATGTTTGCCGTAGAAGAGCAAGCTGTTTCCGTATGTATGGGACGCGATAAGGTGAAAGACCACATGGCCACCGGAGCCGAGTATATTGTCGGAGCGGACAGTTCCTGCCTAATGCATATGCAAGGCGTTATCAAACGGGAACATCTGCCCATTCAGATTATCCATATTGTAGAAATTCTAGCATCGCAATCATGAGTACAAAACATTCAAAGGCTGCCGAGAAGTTCTTGCAGGACAGCAAGATGGCAGCATGGCATAACGAAACCCTTTGGATGGTCCGTGCCAAGAGGGATAAGATGAGTAAAGAAGTTCCCGAGTGGGAAGAGTTGCGCAACAAGGCCTGTGAACTGAAACTATATTCCAACAGCCATCTCGAAGAGCTCCTGCTGGAGTTTGAAAAGAATGCTACCGCCAATGGCGCTATCGTGCATTGGGCGAAAGACGCTGATGAATATTGTGCCATTGTGTACGAGATACTGAATGAACATAATGTGCATCATTTCATCAAAAGTAAATCCATGCTCGCAGAGGAATGTGGGTTGAATCCTTTCCTGATGGAGCGTGGTATCGATGTTGTGGAGTCCGATTTGGGCGAGCGTATTCTGCAATTGATGCATCTCGAACCGAGTCATATCGTGTTGCCTGCCATCCACATCAAACGGGAACAGGTGGGTGAACTCTTTGAGAAAGAGATGGGAACGGAAAAAGGTAACTTTGATCCTACTTATCTGACTCATGCCGCCCGTAAGAATCTACGTCATCTTTTTCTGAATGCCGAAGCTGCCATGACTGGCGCTAACTTTGCCGTAGCTTCGACCGGTGATATCGTGGTGTGTACCAATGAAGGAAATGCCGATATGGGAACTTCATATCCGAAGTTGAATATTGCTGCTTTCGGTATGGAAAAGATTGTGCCGGACCTGGAGGCGTTGGGGGTATTTACCCGTTTGCTGGCACGTTCGGCTACCGGACAACCGGTTACAACCTACACTTCCCATTACCGTCGCCCTCGCGAAGGAGGTGAATATCACATCATTATTGTGGACAATGGCCGGAGTGCATTGCTGTCCAAGACCGACCATATCAAGACACTGAATTGTATTCGTTGCGGTGCGTGTATGAATACTTGTCCCGTATATCGTCGAAGCGGTGGATACTCTTATACTTATTTTATTCCCGGTCCTATCGGGATCAATCTGGGTATGGCCCATGATCCGGAGAAATATTATGATAATCTTTCTGCCTGCTCTCTGTGTATGTCCTGCTCTGATGTCTGTCCGGTGAAAGTGGATCTTGCCGAACAGATTTATAAGTGGCGTCAGGATTTGGACGGACTGGGCAAGGCGAATACGGGAAAGAAGATCATGTCCGGTGGAATGAAGTTCCTGATGGAGCGTCCGGCATTGTTCAATGCTGCTTTGTGGGCGGCTCCGATGATAAACAGCCTGCCACGATTTATGAAATACAATGATTTCGATGATTGGGGAAAGGGACGCGAGTTGCCGGAATTTGCCAAAGAATCGTTTAATGAGATGTGGAAGAAGAACAAAGTGCAGGGAAAGGAGGAATCTAAATGAGCAGTAGAGAAGAAATATTAGCCAGTATCCGCAAAAATACGCAAGTTCATTATGATAAGCCGGATATTGCGGATATGAAACGGTTGTCATATCCCGATAAAATAGAACAGTTTTGTGCTATCAGCCGTGCGGTGGGAGGTATGGCTGTTGTATTGGGTGAGGGAGAAGATGTGAATGCGGTGATTCGCCGGACCTATCCGGAGGCTATGCGCATTGCTTCCGTGTTGCCGGATATTTCGTGCGCGACGTTCAATCCCGATAATCTGGATGACCCGAAAGAGTTGGATGGTACGGATGTGGCTGTGGTGAAAGGGGAAATCGGAGTTGCTGAGAACGGGGCTGTCTGGATTCCGCAAACAGTAAAGTATAAAGCTGTTTATTTCATTTCGGAGAAGTTGGTTATCTTGCTCGACCGGAATAAGATAGTAGATACGATGTATGACGCTTACCGTGAATTGGACGGGCAGGAATATAAATTCGGCACGTTTATTTCCGGTCCTTCAAAGACTGCTGATATCGAACAGGCTTTGGTGATGGGAGCACATGGAGCAAGGGACGTATTGGTAATATTGATGTAGTTGTTAAATGTAAATGATATGTATGCCAATAAAGTAAAGAAAATAGCTGCCATTCATGACCTTTCGGGGATGGGGCGCGTATCTCTCACGGTCGTTATCCCTATTCTTTCATCTATGGGCTTTCAAGTCTGTCCGCTGCCTACGGCTGTGCTCTCCAATCACACGCAATATCCCGGCTTCTCTTTTCTCGATCTGACGGACGAAATGCCGAAGATTATTGCCGAATGGAAAAAACTGGAAGTGCAGTTCGATGCTATCTATACGGGATATCTGGGCTCTCCGAAGCAGATTCAGATCGTTTCCGATTTTATCAGGGACTTCCGGCAACCGGATAGTTTAATCGTGGCTGATCCCGTGTTGGGAGATAACGGTCGGTTGTACGCTAATTTTGATGGGGAGATGGTGAAGGAGATGCGTCACTTGATTACAAAAGCGGATGTAGTTACCCCGAATTTGACAGAACTGTTTTATCTGTTGGACAGGCCTTATAAAGCGGACAATACAGATGAGGAGTTGAAAGAATATCTTCGGCTCTTGTCTGATAAAGGTCCTGATGTGGTTATCATAACCAGTGTTCCCGTACATGGTGAACCTCATAAAACTTCTGTTTATGCTTATAACCGTCAGGGAAACCGTTATTGGAAGGTGACTTGTCCTTATCTGCCTGCCCATTATCCGGGTACAGGGGATACTTTTACAAGTGTTATCACGGGGTCTTTGATGCAGGGAGACAGTTTGCCAATGGCGTTGGACCGTGCCACGCAGTTTATTCTACAGGGTATTCGCGCTACTTTCGGATATGAGTATGATAACCGCGAGGGTATTTTGTTGGAAAAAGTACTCCATAATCTGGATATGCCGATACAAATGGCCAGTTATGAACTGATTTAATATTCAAGCAGGCTTTTGCGTTAATCGAATTTGACGGTTACCTCCGCCTGCTTGTTTCCGTATGTCCAGTCCGGTCCTTCCTGAACCAGACGGATTGCCTCTTTGTCGGAAGATTCACAGAGACTCTTCTTTACTTTAATGTGGAAAGGCCGTCCGTCCCTATTGACCAGAAAGGTCAATACCACTTTTCCTTTCACTTGTGCGCACGTTTCGTCCGTCGGGCGGACCAGATTCTCTTTCAGATATTTCTGATATTTACGTTTTCCGTCAACGGGTTGCGGAGTGCTATCTTTATTTGCCTTTTTATTGACTCCGTATCCCACTACCACCACTTCGCTGAGTCCTTTTGGGTCTTCGTTCATGGCAATGAGCATTGTCCGGCTGGTATCTACCGGAACTTCTACCGGGTCATATCCGATATACTGTGCTGTCAACTGCTTGTTCTCTGCTTTTTTGAGTAATGAAAATTCTCCATTCACATCTGTAACGGTTCCGATATTCGTTCCTTTGTACATTACGCTGGCGCCGATAAGCGGTTCCCCTTTTTGGTCGGTCACTTTTCCTTTGATTATATCATTGGTGGGAATAACTGCCATTTTAGCTATTCTCATCTTTTTGACGGATTCGGGATCAGAAGCTCCTGTTGTCATTATTACTTCTTCCTCTGTCGCTGCAACCGTTTGATCCGAAGTTTCTTCCTCCATAGGCATTGTTGTAATGGGAGCACTTGGAGGCTTGGAAATGGTAGTCCGGCTTTTGGCGATGATATCTTTCTTACCCGCTTGTTTCGTGGAAACTGGGGAAATAGGAGTGGAATCCGTCTTTGTCTTTATGGGAGCTAGTGCGATTTCCTTTTGTGGAATTATCGGAATGACAGGCTCTGGTGTCTCTTTCAGGAACAGGAAATAGCTGCTGATTCCGAATCCGATCACCAGACAGGCGGCAACACTCCAAATGATAGCGTAGGTATTTCTTTTCTTTGTAGAATGGGCAGAGATTTGTATCCGCAGTTGCTCAATCCGTTGTTCGTGATTTCCCTCCACTTGGTTGTATCCATCTATCGCATCAGCCAGGAAAGGGTCTTTCATCGACTTTTTTTCCAACCGATGTGCTTCTTTTCCTTTGCGGAGTCCTTGTATGTAGTCCGATAGTCTCATAAGGTTTGTTTCTTGATACAGATTTTTAAGTTTCGCTTTCCGTTCTGGATATAGCTTTTTACATTATTCAGAGTAAATCCGGTCTGCTCGACAATATCCGCATACGACATTTCCTCTAAAAAGAAACGTGTAATGCTCGTCCGTTGTTCTTCGGGCAACTTTTCGAGACAGTGATGTAATGCTTTTAACCGGTCTTCCGAACTTTCCTCTTCACTTAATAGATGCAGAAATTCATCGGATTCCATAATATTAATGGTGTAATCTAACGGAATTTCTTTATTCTCCTTCCGCAGAAGTTGCAAGCAATGATTTTTTGCTACCCGGTAGAGCCAGGGCTTGAACACTTTGATCTCATAATTTCCCAGCTTAGGCAATAAATTTTCAAACAACTGCATGACCGCTTCCTGTGCCCGGTCTTCGTCTTGCAGATATTTCAGGCACAGTCCATACAGTAACGGGATATAGCGGTTGTATAATTCACCGAAATATTCCGTATCACCGGACTGGGCGTAATATGTGAGTAGCTCCTCGTCCGACAGTTTGGATATGGTTCTTTTAAAAAACAATGCCTATTCTTCTTCGTCGTCAATAATGACTTGATATTTTTCTTTCATTATTTCAAAATCATTTGCAATCTGTTCCAATATTTCATGTATATCCGTGCTCTTTACCAATGTGGGCATACCGTAATAGATAGATGCTTTATATGGTAACAGTATCATTTTGCCTTTGGGAAGAGAACGTCCCATGCCGGTCATGAATACGGGAATATATTTTACTTCAGGTCGCAGAGACAGGATACGGGCTATGCCGGATTTAATTTTTCCCATCAGTTCCGGCTTTCCTCTGGTTCCTTCGGGAAAAAGAATCAGTGAATATCCTGCATCGATGGCTTCAAGCATTTTGCGGATCGGGTCATGTTCCGAATCTTTTTCTCCTTTCCTTCTGATTAGCAGTGTGTTGATGAAATAGTTACTTATGGAAGCCTGAAAGCGGTTTTTACCGAAATAATCTTCTGCTGCTACAGGTTTGACTTTCCATAAAAGTTTTCCGGGCAGAGAAGATAATAAACTTAAAGTGTCCAAATGGCTGTTGTGGTTGGCTAGAATGATGAACTGCTTTTCTTTCTTGAGGAATCGGCAATCGGTGAACTGAACTCCTACGATCAGTTTCAAGAACCATTGGCATATACCTTTATATATAATCTGCATGATAGCAGCTTGCATGAATCTCTTTTCCATTCTTTCCTTTAATATGCAATGTAATAAACTAAATGAAAAAAGACGGGAGCGGTGTAGGACAGAGAATCTATCCGGTCGAATACTCCTCCATGACCGGGAATACTGTTCCCCATGTCCTTAATTCCTTTATCCCTTTTGATGGCGGAGATGACTACGTCTCCCGAGAATCCGGCAATGGCAATAAGAGCGCTTACCAGAAGAACGTTAGGAGAGGAGAGGGGAGTCAGGAAACCGAGAAAGTAACCAATGACGGTGGTACTGATTACGCCGCCCAGAAATCCTTCCCACGTTTTGTTTGGACTTACTTTCGGAAGTATCTTATGTCGTCCGAGAAGTTTGCCCCAGATAAATTGCATTATATCGTTGATTTCCGTAAGGAATACAAGGAATAATAACAGGCCTCGTCCTCCCGCATTGAATCCCGGCAGTTCGGGAAGTGACAGGAGATAAGCGAGGTGGCTGATACCGAATACCGAAAGCATCAGAATCCACTGCAACAGAGCCATCGACTTGGTAATTCCGTGGGTGTCTTCTTTCAAAACCAGTCGTAAGGGTAATACGAGAAACATAACTACCGGGATGAAAATGATGAATGCTCCATACCAGGCAAGGTAAGCAAGGTAATATTGAATGGGAATGGCTAGTATTCCCCAGAATAATGCTCCGCGATCTGCCTCTCTGAATCCCAACACCGAATACAGTTCTCTGAAAGCAATGAAAGAGAGAAAGGCAAGGAAGAAATAAGAAATGTTATAGCTGATAAATACAGCGCCGATAAACATGCCCGCCATGATCCACCATGAACGTGTGCGGGCGGAGAGTTCGCTGATATTTGTTTTTGGAGAAATCTTCTTTACGAGAAAAAGAATAAGGCTTGCCGTAATGAGCAGTCCGATGATGAGCGAAATGACGATAATCAGTTCATCGCTTAGCGTAGGAAATATGATATCCAGTAGTTCTTTCATTTTATTTCATTGTTTGGTGTGTGTGACATGAGGTACAGACGGTGTATCAGTGTTGCGACAAGGCCGACATTCATAATTATCAGGGTTATGAGACATACCATCCGGTCGTATCCTGCGTGAATGGTACAGGTGGCTACTGCAAAGGCAAGCGTGAGCAATGCCATGCGGTGTTGCTTGGCCATCGGGCCGTTAAAGAAATGCTGGTGCGTTTTGTAGGCTCCTATCCAGCGGAAATAAGCTGTCATCACAGCAAGAAGAGCAGCCAGCCATCCTAGTTCAATACCGAATCCGCCTGCTACATATCCGACGGGAATGATGAACAAAGCATCGGCGAATCGGTCGGGCATATCATTGTAGAGATCCCCGTTGGCGCTTTTCTTCCCTCCTTCGATAGCTACCATCCCATCGAACAGGTTGCAGAGTAACCGAGACTGCATGCAAATGATGAACAGAATGTAGGCTACATACTTGTTAAAACCGGGATCAATGACTGTACCTATTAACAGAAGGCATCCCACCATAGCGAAGAATATGCTCATCATGGAAATTTGATTGGGAGTGATACCCCAACGAGTTAGTTTGCGGGCGATAATAGTAGCCCAGACCGTGTTTCGTGAGGCTATTTCCCGCCTTCCATCAACTTCGTTTTTCATATTTATGATATGTTTATGTTTGGCAAATATACATATCATATTAAGAGTTACAAAGGAATAAGTAGGAATTTTTAAGTGACTTTTTTCCGCCCGGATAAAAAAAGTTCAGGCAATTTATGGAATCTGTGTGAAATCCGCATCTCTATAGTAAAAGCGATGAATAGTAACATTTTAAAATAATGAAGTTATGAGAACAAACCAATTCAGAGTAATCATGCTCGTACTGCTGATGGCAGTTATTTGCTTAGGAACAATGAATGCGCAAACTATTACCGTGACCGGTATTGTGACGGACGCAGCGGATGGAACTTCGATTACCGGTTGTTCGGTAGTGAATAACCGTTCCAAAAGTGGGGCAATCACAGATGTGAACGGTCGTTATTCCATTCAGGCCCAAAAAGGGGACGTATTGTTATTCCGGTTTATCGGGTATAAAGAAGAAAAAAGAGTGGTTAAGTCGGCCAAACTGGATGTTAAAATGAAGACTGATGATGTGGCGTTGGAGGAGTGTGTCGTAGTGGGATACGGTACAATGAAAACAAAGGCAGTGACCGGTGCGTATGTAGCGGTGTGTCCGACTGCCATGTATGATATGGATGCGAGAATGAATACGGAAGAGTATGGCCGGATTCAGGAGAATGGCTTCAAAAGTGTAGCCGATGCTCCGCTTTCTACTTTCTCTATTGATGTGGACCCTGCTTCTTATAGCAATATGCGTCGTTTTATCAATAGAGGAGAATTGCCTCCTGCCGATGCAATCCGTACGGAAGAATTAGTGAATTACTTTTCTTACGACTATCCGAAACCAACGGGTAACGATCCTGTGAAGATAACTGTGGAAGCCGGAACTTGTACTTGGAATACAGCTCATCGGCTTGTTCGTATCGGATTGAAAGCTAAAGAAATTCCGACGGAGCAGTTGCCGGCGTCCAATCTTGTATTCTTGATTGATGTTTCCGGTTCTATGTGGGGGGCTAATCGGTTGGATTTGGTAAAGTCATCGCTCAAACTGTTGGTGAATAATCTGCGGAATAAAGATAAGGTGGCAATCGTGACTTATGCAGGCAGTGCCGGTGTGAAACTGGAAGCTACTTCGGGCGGTGATAAACAGAAAATCCGTGAAGCGATAGATGAATTGACCGCAAGCGGATCTACTGCAGGAGGCGCGGGTATTCATTTGGCGTATCAAATAGCTAAAAAGAACTTTATCTCTGATGGCAATAACCGTATCATACTTTGTTCCGATGGTGATTTCAACGTCGGTGTTTCTTCCGCCGAAGGATTGGAACAATTGATAGAAAAAGAACGGAAAAGTGGCGTACATCTTACTGTACTAGGCTATGGAATGGGTAACTACAAAGATAAGAAAATTCAAGTATTGGCTGAAAAAGGAAATGGGAATCATGCCTATATAGATAACTTGCAGGAAGCCAACCGTGTTTTAGTAGGCGAATTCGGTGCTACATTGCATACTGTGGCAAAAGATGTCAAACTGCAAGTGGAATTTAATCCTTCTCAAGTACAGGCATATCGTCTGATTGGTTACGAAAGCCGTCTGCTGAAAGACGAAGATTTCAATAATGATGCGAAAGATGCCGGAGATATGGGAGCAGGACATACGGTAACAGCTTTTTATGAAGTGATTCCCGCAGGTGTGAAGAATGAATATGTAGGTAAAGTAGACGACTTGAAATACCAAAAGAAAGAAAAAATGACGCTGAAGCCGACCGGATCTGATGAACTCCTTATTGTGAAATTGCGCTACAAAGCTTCGGATAAGGATGTCAGCAGGAAAATGGAACTTCCTTTTGTAGATAACAAAGGAGATAGTGTTTCTTCCGACTTCCGTTTCGCTTCGGCAGTAGCCATGTTCGGACAGTTGCTTCGTGATTCTGACTTTAAAGGAATTGCCGATTATGACAAAGTCATTAAGCTGGCTAAACAGGGGTTGAATAATGATGAAAGAGGATATCGAAGAGAGTTTATCCGACTGGTTGAGGCTGCTAAAGGATTGGAAAAGACGAGTAAGAATTAGTATAAGAGAGAGTTTTCAAACTGAGCCGAGAGTAGTAACTTATCTGTGAGGCAATAATAAGAAAACCGCAAATGGCTTGACGACTATTTGCGGTTTTCTTATTGCACGGGAGGAGAGGCTCGAACTCTTTTGTGCAATATCGGCCCTTCTTCTGTGCTGAGTATCAAACAGCTATATTTTAAAAATCAGTTATTATAAAGTTTATTAGTCCGAAATATGTCTGAGGACTACTGTTTTTTTTGTAGGATATCCACTAAAGTCTGTAATGTTTCTATCCTTTTATCTTTCTCCTCCAGCAGTCTTTCTAGATTTTCAATCCTCATTTTATATTCATTTTCTGCAGGAGTCATTATTGTGTTACCATTTCCCACTGCATTTCCATTTCCAAAAACATAAGGTGATGTTGCAAATTGAATATTCCTTTCAAAGAACACATCCATACTAACTTGAAAAAAATCCGCAACTGGTTCGAGACGCCGTACCGTTGGATTACCCTCAATAATTTGGTTTAAAGATGAATTTCCACCATCTCGATTGTAACCTAAATACGTCAACAATTCCTTGTTTTGTATTTTTCGTGCTTCTAGTAGTGTTCTGATTATCTGACCGTTATACATATATATGATTTATATAAACATTAATTAACCATACAAAAGATGTATATATACAACTTTTGTGATGTATTTATATTATATTTGCGATATAAATATAATGATAAATATTATTATAAATAGAATACAAACCTCTAAAAATCACAATTATGAGTATTTTTGACTACTACAAGGCTCTACCAGGCTACAAGAAAAAGCAAGAATTTCGCAAGAAAGTCATGGAGAAGTGTGATATCAGCTATCCTACTTTTCAAATGAAAGTCCATTCCAACTCATGGAATAAGTTGGAGCGCGAGGCTGTTGAACAAATTATTGCAGAGAGCCATGAAAACAATAGCTCAAATAGCTACTTGGTATAAATCACATAATCAATGAAGATATGAAAACAAAATGCGAAATGAATGCAAAAGTGTTAGATGTATTAATGAATATAATACATGATGAGGACCTTCCTATAACTGTAGAGGTTGGTAGTAAAATACATGATGAGAATGGCAATACTTCCGTCAATGTCCTATTGGAGTATGACTTTAAAGATTCGTCTCTTGTTAATGAGAACATTTGCAGAGCTATTAATTTAACTTTTGATTTAACTGACTGATGAAAGATAATCTAAGAATATCTGAAGAATAACAGAACAGTAATGAATAAAATTATGAAAACATTAACTGTTGGAGAGCTTATAGAAAAGCTTAAAAAAATGCCTAAATCAGCCAATGTATTTATGCTCACAGATAGAACAGCATCAAATTGGGATGAAGAGAATAATAAATTTATACGTGTTCACGGAATTGAATATGTCGAGAAAGAAGTAGTGTATCCAAACGATGGATACACTGATAAGATTGAAACTAATGTTTTACTTCAAATAGAGGAGGATGAAATATGACAAAGGAAGATGTACTCAAATTAGAGACTGAGGAGAATAGAATAATCAATTGTACAAGCAATAAGATTGAGTTCTCTAACGGAGATGTGTATGCAAAACGGTCGCTAAGTAGTGACTTGTATTATAAGGTGAAATGCTTCGTACTTTAATTCAAATCAAAAGAATTATGAATGAGAAAGAAGATTTTTTCTTTATGGTATATGTAGAGGGAGAGCATACCCCAGCATATAAGCACAATAATTTGACAAGTGCAGAGACAGAAGCAAAACGGTTAGCCGAGTCTTTAAACAAGAAGGCTTATGTTCTTTGTTCTATCAAATCTTTTGAAGTAAACAAGTTTACGGTCAGAGATTGTCGCCCGGCGTCGGGCGATGATCTACCGTTTTAATCAAAACCAAACTGATATGAAGGAACCACATACAGGCATTGGAATCTGTCACTGTTATCAATGCAGGATGAAGAAAAAGAATTGTAGCACATCCGGACGAAAGTTTCTCAAACGAGCGATAAACAAATTTCGTCGCAAGCAATTGAAATTAAACGAAGTAATCAAGCACAACCGTTTCGGCGGGTATTGGGCGTAAAACAAAATACGATATGAATACATATAGATACGAAAACAGACCTTATGATATTCCCTATAGGGAACTGAAAATGGTAGATGAAGAAAAGTCTACTCCTTGGAAAACCGTCCCACCTTCTTGGAAAAATTCCTCTTCGAAAGGTGGACGTACTGCGAATCAAATCAAAAAAGACCGGAAGCGGAAGAAAATGAATAAAAGGAAATAATCATAACAAATTAGAAAGGAATTAAATGAAAGAATATGTTTTATCTGAAATACGTGATACATTGTTTGGTAAGATTCCTACCGATGAGATATCAACAGTAATTGATTCAATATCATTCTGCTTGAGAAATTATGAAATTATGGCAAAAGAAACCTCTGTGGTAGTCTATGATAACTCCGATTCGCAGATTATAAGTAGATTCTTCATAGCTAAAGCAGTTGAAGGATTATGTCAAAGTTCTTTGGACTATTATCGCGTCATTCTAAGAGCATTTATCTTGCAGATAGGGAAACATATCAAGGAGATTGTAACTGATGATGTCCGTGTTTATCTAGCTTACAAGAAGGTAAATAAATGCAGTGATAATACCTTGAATAATATCCGTAGGACTTTAAGCAGTTTTTTCACTTGGTGTACAGAAGAAGGTATCCTTGACCGGAATCCAATGCTTAGAATAAAGGGCGTGAGGCAGGTGAAGAAATTAAAGAAGCCTTTAAGTGAAGATGACATGGAGAAGTTAAGGTCTTTAGCTAGGACAAAAAGGAATAAGGCAATAATAGAATTCTTATTTTCTACAGGCTGTCGTGTATCTGAAATGGTAAATGTGAATCTTTGTGATGTAGATTGGCAAAATGCGCAGGTCGATGTGCTTGGAAAAGGGCGCAAGTACCGGACTGTTTATTTGTCTGCCCGCTGTAAAATAGCCATGAAGGAATATGTTGATTCAAGAACAGATGATTTAGAAGCCCTATTTTTATCTGATTATGAGGGAATGTGCCAGCAGATAAAAGATATGAATAAACTATCCCGGATATCCAAGGGAGCAGTTGAAATCATGCTAAGGAATCTAGGGAAAAAGGCGGGTATATCCAATGTGCATCCACATAGACTCAGGAGAACGGCGGCAACTACAGCCCTAAAACGAGGAATGCCAATAGAACAGGTACAGAAGATGCTAGGTCATGAAAGCATTGAGACAACTACTATTTATGCACAATCAACCAATGACGAAGTTAAATTAGCCCATGAAAAATATATTATCTGACATAAATGGAATGTTGAGCATAACAGATAGTTATCAAGCACCGGAACGGATAATGAATCTTTTGTTTGGAGAGGAAAAAGAACGAATCAAGGTATTCAAAGACTTTTTGGATTACTTCAAATGTGATGTTAGTTACGACTGGTTCCATGAATATTTTGAAGACGAACACGCTGATAGGAAGAATAACAAGCAGGATTTTACTCCTAAATGTCTTTCAACTTTGGTCTCTAAATTATTAGGTTCTGATACTGGAGTAACTTATGAGCCAACAGCCGGTACAGGCGGAATGCTTATTTCAAATTGGTACAATCACCGGAATAGTATCAGTTTCTTGGATTATAAACCTAATGATCACCTGATAGTGTGCGGTGAATTATCTGATAAGACAGTGCCTTTTCTTCTATTCAATTTGTCTATCAGAGGAATTTCCGGTATCGTATTTCACGGTGATACTTTAAGGAACCAGTACAAGGCTGCATATATATTAACTAATAGATTCAATTCCCCTTGTGACTTTTCAACAGTAACCAAGTGGAAATAACCTTCAAAACAAATTAGAAAGGAACATTATGAAAACATTAGAAGATAAGGCACAAGAATATTCGGTGATGTCTAGTGCTTTAGACGCTGGATATTCCACGGAAACAGAGGAAGCGTACAGACAAGGTGCACGAGAAGCACAACATTGGTTTCCCGTGAGTGAAGAACTGCCTGACGCATTAGATTGTGGAATAAGCGAAAATGTGATTCTAAGATTGTCTGTTTATAACAAGAAACATAAGAATACCTATAAATGCTGCATAGAGGCTTATTACGATAGCGACATAAAGCAATGGTTCTTTATGCTTCCTGTGAACATCAAGAATTTAAAATTAGAGCCTTTAGCTTGGAGACCAATAGAAAGAAGATAACCCTCAAAATTGATTAAGTATGAATAATTATCAGCTATTTAATATTGAAGCTTGGGAACTTGCAAAACCGAAGGGAATCGAATATACGCATGTATATTATACTAAAAAGTCTGGAGAGGTGAGAAAAGTAAAAGGTACAATAACCGTGATGAAAAGTGTTTTTCTCAATGGAGAGAGAAAAAACGTCCCCCAAACAAAGAATATTCGGTGGGATGGCTTTGGAAAATGTTATGTCGGAACGCACAATATAAGAAAAAGGATATATGATATCCCATTAAAATCGTAGTCGTGATGGTAGACTTGAGACAATATATGCCGAATACAAATAGGTGTTGGATAGAAGAAATGTTTAACCGTCTAGGTGTAGAGGTTGTGTGCAACTATTACAACCGTGTATTCCTTAGAATGTTTCAAATGAAGCATGGCGAATCGTTGCGTATATTGGATGAAGTTGCTCCCGAAAACTATGAATTATTTATAAAGTGTGTTTGTACATGTATGAGTGAACTGGCGAGATATGGAATGAATGATTATCATTTAGAAAATGATGCTACGGTAATTTACCGTAGCTGATTTTTTTCACTAGATAAAATATTCATAGGTTCGCAAAAAATAAAGGCAATGATAGAGGAAAAATATATTGAGCAAATATTAGATAGGGCTGACATAGTAGATGTTGTAGGGCAATTCGTTGAGCTTAAAAAAAGAGGCTCTAATTATGAAGCCTGCTGTCCGTTACATAAAGAAAAAACGCCATCGTTCAAAGTAAATCCGGCTCGTGGAATATATCATTGTTTTGGTTGTCATAAAGGTGGCAATGCTATAAGCTTTATAATGGAACATGAGGCGATGAGCTTTCCTGAAGCAGCTAAGTATTTAGCGCAAAAATATGGGATTGTGATTGAAGAGGAGAGATTGACGCCAGAGCAGGAACAAAAGCGAATGAAACGTGATTCCATGTTTGTCATCAACACCAGGTGCGCCGAATTCTTCGTTCAAAACCTCCGGCGAGAAGATGCAAAAGATGCTCGATTCTATATTGAAAAACGATGGGGTAAAGATTATGCTGAAGAAATGCAGATAGGCTTTGCTCCGGATGATTGGAATGCACTATGTAATTTTGCAAAAAAAGCATCTCTTTCCAAAGATACAATGTTAGAGATGGGGCTTCTTAAAGAGAGTGAAAAAGGGAGGCAGTATGACTTCTATAGGAATCGTATAATGATTCCCATCCGGGACCGATATCGGCACGTTATAGGATTTACCGCACGTAGATTATCTGATGATAAAGAGACACCTAAGTATCTCAATTCTTCAGAATCAGAAATATATAAAAAAAGTGATTCAATATTCGGGATTGACGTTGCCATTCGGCAAGCGGTGAAAGAAGATAAATTCTACGGCGTAGAAGGTGCACCGGATGTAATGCGGATGCAATCTATATATGTGAATAATACGGTTGCCCCGCTTGGTACTGGATGGACCCAGAGCCAGTTTGAGCTACTGAAGAAATACGCAACACGGATTTGTTTTCTTCCGGACGCAGACCCTCCGAAGGAAAATGAAAAGTTTGGTCCCGGAATATCTTCAGTAATGAAGAGCGGATTGATAGCCATGCAATGTGGCTTTTCCGTTTCTGTTAAAGAAATACCGTTAGGCGAAGGACATACAAAGAATGACCCGGATTCATTCTGCACCAATAAGCCGAAATTTGATTTGCTTGAAGAAGAAGATTTCATCACCTGGTATGCTAAAAACATTTTTCAAGAAGCGGTAACTACTGAAGAGAAGAGTGCTGCCATCAACTCCATCTGCCAGATGGTGGCGATGGTAAAAGATGACGTTAAGGAGTCAATGTACTTAACGAAATTACAGGATTTATACAAGAATAAATCTTTGTGGACTACTGCAATGAATCAGGCTAAGAAGCTGATTCAAGCCAAAAAGGTGTTGGATGATGGCAAAAAGATTGACCGGGATTTATACGGTCGATATGGTTTCTACGAAGAATTTAATTCTTATTATTCTATCACCAAAGACGGCCAGCCCTGGCAGTGGTCCAATTTTGCCATGACACCAATGTTTCATATAAAAGATTCTCTACTTCCAAAACGTCTTTATAAAATAAAGAATCAGAACAAGCAGGAAGAATTGATTGAAATGAAACAAGAGGACTTGGTTTCATTATCAAAGTTCAAACAAAAGGTCGAGGGACTGGGCAATTACATTTGGCTGGCGACGGAGAAAGAACTAACTAAGCTGAAGATGTTTTTATATGAACAGACCGAGACGGCACTTGAAATCACTCAACTTGGTTGGCAACGAAAAGGTTTTTTCGCATTTGGTAATGGTGCATTTGATACGGAATGGCATCCGGTTGATGAATATGGTATTGTTCGCTTGAGTTCCGGGAATTATTATCTTCCGGCCAGTAGTAAAATATACCGTGATGATGTGAAACTCTTCCAGTTTGAGCGGCGGTTCATTCATACGACCTACAGTGGTGTTACATTAAACGAATATGCGGAGAAGCTAATTAAGGTGTTTGGAGACAATGCAAAAGTCGGAATCTGCTTTTTGTTGGCTACGTTGTTTCGTGATATCATTGTGGGTTATACAAAAAGTTTTCCTATTCTAAACCTGTTTGGTCCGAAAGGTTCCGGCAAGTCCGAGATGGGACATTCCTTAATGTCATTCTTCATCATCAAGAATACTCCGCCCAATATTCAGAATGCAACCATTGCCGCCATGGGTGACTTGGTTGCACAATGTGCCAACGCATTGGTGCACATTGATGAATATAAAAACACGATAGATATTGATAAACGTGAGTTTCTGAAAGGTCTGTGGGATGGCGCTGGACGTAGCCGTATGAATATGGACCGCGATAAAAAGAGAGAGATAACGAGCGTCGATTGCGGAGTTATCTTATCCGGTCAGGAAATGACTACTATTGATATCGCTTTGTTTTCTCGGTTGGTCTACCTCACATTTAATAAAACAGAGTTCTCAAACGACGAGAAAAGAGCATTCGACGAATGTAAGGCAATTCGAGATATGGGGCTTTCCCATTTGACCTTGCAGTTATTAAGATACCGGGCTAAAATGGAAACCGAGTTTCTAAGCAATTATAAACAATGTATGAATGACCTTAATGATAGGTTGAAAAATGAAAAAATAGAGGACCGTATTCAAAGGAACTGGGTGATACCGCTAGCTGCGTTCCACACATTAGAGGCGGTAATAGATGTTCCTTTCTCTTATAAAGAAATGTTGGATATCGTAGTGACCGGAATTATAAGGCAGAACCAGGAATGTAAAAGTAATAATGAGTTGGCCAATTTTTGGAATGTTGTTTCCTATCTTCTGCAAGATGGGGAGATTTTCAATGAATCTGATTACCGGATTGAATACATGAAGAAGTTCAAATCCGACGTTGTGAGAACTGAAATGGAGTTTGTCAGACCACGTCCTATCCTTTTGATGCGGAAGAACCGTATCTTTATGCTCTATAAAAAATTCGCTAAACAGGTGGGTGATTCGGCACTACCGACCGAATCTTTAAAATACTACTTGGAGAATTCCAAAGAGTATATGGGGAAAAAGAACTCCGTTCGCTTTAAGAATATTCAGAGAGGCCAGGAAGTAACTGCACGGGTAGAAACTGATGGCAAAGAAGAATTCAAAAAGACCACTATGGTAGAGCAAGCCATGTGTTTTGATTATGAAATGATCATGAATGCCTATAATATCAACTTGGAGGTTGATGCGGGAATTGATAACGACTTTCAAAAGACTGAGGAACAAACTGTTAATCCTCCGCAACAAAGCAATTTTAATTTTTAATCCTACCAAATATCATTGTCAAGGGTGTAGACGCTGTGAAGCGGATGCACCCTTTTTTCATATCCCCCTCCATAAGCACACCGTTTAGTTTGGGATGATTTTGTCTTCTACATCTTCTACACTTTCTACAAGTCTATAAATCAGATAGTTATATATATAAAAAAGCTTCTATATAGTTCTACAAATTTCTACAAATACAAGAAAATGCTTCTCTTTTCTACAAATCACTGCAATTTCTACAAATGTAGAAAACCTGTTTTTTTCGTAATTCGTTGATTATTAGTCGGTTTGATGGTTGTAGAAAGTGTAGAAGGTGTAGTGCAATAAATAGGTGTTTGTTTTGGAGTGATATATATGTTACTTTTGTGATATAAATAACTCTCTGGGCATGAAAGATTTTGTTGTTTACATAAAGCTGGAGAAATATCTCTCCCAATGGCTGACCCATTCTTTGGGGCATCCTGTACGTTTCCCGTCGCAAAGCAACGAGAACTCTGTCATTCGACGCTTCATTCAAAAGCTTCCTCCCGGTCGACAACCGGAAATGGCATTTGAGGGAGCCACGGCTATTGTTATACCGGACTCTAAAGCTAAAGACCCCGCAACTTATAATTACCTGGGGCCTCGTGCTAAAGAGGCGGTAATTGAAGCAATCGAAGATTTGTTCCGCCGTAATATGTGGGCGGAACTTGGAGATATGATTGATAGTTCCGTTGGATTGAATAAGATGATCGCTGCTTGGTGTGAGCTTCATGGTATAGATGATGACTATGTGGAGACTGTACGGCAGAAATACTACCGCATTCGGAACGCTTATAGTAAGAAAGGCATTTTTTTAAATTCTTTAACTAGAATACGAGAGGATAAGGACGCCTATTTTAAACAACCCCGAACAACTCCGAACAATCATGTATAGTGTACTCAAGCAAATTAAAAAGGTAGAGGTGATTGAAGCCAGACATTTGGTTAATTCTACAATCATCAATGATAATTCGATTCTTCTTCAGGTGTACCGTCCGTTTTCGGTGTTAAATACGGTTGGGCTCTCTTCTGTCGAAAAAAGTGAAAAAATAGAGAATAAGGTACGTATCTATACCTCCAAGTTAACTGCACTTCTTCCTGAAGGATTTGAAGTCGGGAATAAAAAGTTGTGTTTCCGGGTGACGACCGTCTCCGGACAACGTTTTTTAATCGGAACTGATAAACGACCGTATCCGATTGTTACTTTCAACGAAAATTATCCAAATTCTCCATCAACCAGGTGCGGTTCTACCATGACCGTAACCTATTCTAATACAATTCCTATGCTTTTGCAGTTAGATTAAGGTCTTTTTATTAAATAAGGTATAGGCGTAATATTGCAATAAAAAATTTGCGATATGACGTATAATCTCAACATTGACGATATTATCGGACGTTGGGGATACTCCCAACAATATGTTCGTAATCAGTTGGCAGGCTTAAAAGGTAAGCCCGTCAATGTTCGTATTTCATCGCTGGGCGGTTCGGTTGCTGACGGGTTGGATATCCGTCAGCAGTTCATCGACCACGGCGATGTTACCGCCTATCTGTATGGCTGTGTAGCCAGTTCGGCGACTATTGTAGCCCTTGGAGCCAAGAAAATTTATGCATCGAAGTATTCCATGTTTATGGTGCATAAGGTCAGCAACCACATTGACGCCTTGGGCAATTACAATGCAGACCAGATGCAAGCTTTGATTGAACAGCTGAGAGAGAATAAGGCTGAAAATGATAAATACGACCAGGTTCTTGCTACTTTGTATGCTGATCGTTGCAAGAAAAAAGTAGAGGACATCTTGGATATCCTCAAAGCGGGTAGATGGATGACGGCTAAAGAAGCTCTTGAAAATGGCTTTATTGATGAAATCATCGAAGAAGATGATGAGAAATTTGATTTTTCCACCGTTACCGAGAAGTTGAATATGCTTGGCTTTCCGGCACTTCCATTACCTGATGACCGGGAGGATTCTACCGGATTGCTGCATAACTTATCCGCCAAATTGGATCGTTTCATTTCTTCGTTTAAAGGCAATGTGTCATCCCCCTCTAATTCAGACAACAACAATGTTATAACAATGAAAAAAGACTATTTGAAAATTAATGCAATCCTGAATCTCGAGGGATTGTCATTTGACGGTTCCGGTAAGGTAGCTTTTACTGAGGACCAGGTGAAACAAATCAATGACAGGATGAATGCTTTGGAGCAGGAGGTTTCCGATAAGCAGGATCTTATTGATAAAAAAGATGAAGAGATTCAAAATCTGCAAGACAATGCAGGTGATGATACTACTCATATTGAAGGTGGAGAAGGCTCCGGCAAGTCCGGTGAGTCTGCTCAAGAGATGTATAACCATATTAAAAACTATTTATAATGGCAGTTTTACCAGTTGGTGTTAATTTGACTAGCGAGGAACTCCAGAAGAGTGCTCGCAGATTGCGTAAAGAGCTCTTGAAAATGCCTGTATTGGCATTATCAAGCTCTTTAGACTACATGAGTCTTAGACCGGGTATCCGTTATGCGGAAACCGTAGGAGAATTATCGGGTGATATTGAATTCGGACCTTACTCTGAGACACGTGAAGATAATGAAGAAGTAATCGTTAATCCAAGAACTTTGTACACGTACTTCGGTTCAGTAGTTCGTAATTTCTCTCCGAATAAAATCTATCAATCTATGTGGGGATCGGACATTACCAAAGGCGAGGGATTGAAGAATACGGAGATTACCCACCAAGTTGTTGCTTTCCTTGCTGCTCAGTTGGGTAAGAATATTAATCGCGTACTTTGGAATGCAGTGAGAAATGATGCCGGAGATAAATCTAAGGATCTATTCAACGGCTTCGATACCATCACAAAGAGAGAACTCGATGCAAATAATCTGTCGGCCGACCTGGGTAACTTCATCACGATTGAAGCTATCGACAAGACTAATGCTGTAGATGTCCTGAAGACAATCTGCCGTCAGGCAGATGAAATGCTGACAGACGAAGAAAACCTACAATTGATTGTTCCTAAGCACGTGTTTCATGACTATTGTGACGACTATCAGATGACAGTTGGTGCAATTCCTTACAATACGCAGTTCAAACAATTGACTGTTGAAGGCTTTGACAACATTCACATCATTCCGATGTCAAACAAGCGTAACAGCCCCTTCATTCATTTGACCCCTAAACGTAACCTGTTGGTTGGAGTTAACCAGATGGGAGAAGAAGAAAAAATCGAAATTGCACGTTTCAAAGCGTTCGTCCTTCAGTTCATTGCTACCATGTTTTTCGGTGTGGAATTCGAGTCCATTTCCAAAGAGCGATTGTTAGTTGCCGGGATTGATGGCGTGGCTGCTGTCTAAGAAAGGAGGTAAAATATGGCAAATATTTGTGATAACTCAAGTTTGTATGAATCTTTAAATTGGTGTGACGGGCAGACCACTCTTCCAGGCATCAAGCAGCGTGTTTATTTTATCCCGAAATCAAAAATTCTTAAATGGCCCGTGCTTCCTAAAATCAAGGATGCGAAAAGTATGGCGGAATTGGCTACCTACAAGGGAGATTTTGTCTTGGCGGCTGATGAGAAGTGGCGTTCTCTGGATTCGCTGGATACGAAGTCAAATGTCACTTCCGAGTCTCAAGGTGATAAGCCGAGCAGGATAGCATTAAACAAATCTACGCTCAAGCATGCCGGAACCGACGAAGAAGCAACCGGATTCGCCCGTCAGGCGAACATTGATAATCTTGTTTACTTGGTGCAGCAACGCAACAAGAAGTTCCGTGTTATGGGTTCTGACGAGTTCGATGTAGACACTAAGGTGTCTCAAGCACTAGGCGAAGGATATACGGGAGAGGCGGGCACAACCCTTGAAATTGAAGCTCCGGACGTTTGCCCGGCTCCATTCTATCCGGGTAAAATAGAAACTGAAGACGGTGATATCTCCGGTGCTGATGGTTCGGCATGGGTTGAACCCGAAGTCTGATTTGCTTTTTAAATTAGTTAGTTGGTTGGTGGTGGCGTGGCTGGTCTATGCCACCACCTTTTATTTATTAAAACTATGGATGATAAATTGACAGAAAAAATTCAGGCATATTTGAATCAATCGCCTGGTGAACGTAATATTGTGGATGGTGCAACAATGCTTCTTTCCCTCAATCGTAATCAACTCTTTTTTCAAAAGGTAATCCGCAAGCCGGATTCTTTTGCTGATAAGGTAGCGTATGAACTCCGAAAACACCTTCAAATCCGGCTGGACCGCCAGACTGTTAAGGATGTGGTGCGGATGAATCAAACCGTACTTCCGGCCGCACAGCTAGTTTTGGATGAAGGTGCTCCGATAATATCTACCGATGAAGATACTCCCCAGGAGGCGAAGATAGCAAAAGGTAAGCGTGCCGATCATGACACTCTTCCTGAAGAAATCCGGTTGTTGTGGGAAGAAAATGCAGAATTATGGTATCGCATCAAGGAACTGTTTGAACAATTGAAAGCGATGGAACACGCAACCGCTTGCGACCGTTACGAATATCTCAAGCAGCTGGACGAATCGGAGAAGCGATATCGCGCCAATATGCAGGCTTACGATTCCTTCGTCCCCGGTACTGCATCTGGTGAGGACGAGAAACAGGATAAGGTCGAAGATGATCCGGCTACCATCGCAAAAAAAGTGGGCGCAGCGCGCAAATATCTTTCAGACAATAAAAAGAAGTTGGCTGACTTCAAGGATTCCGACGCAAAGAAGTATCTGGCGTTACTGGCTAAAGTACAAGAGCGCTACGACTATCTTATCTCAACCGGAAATGCTATCGAAGCCGAGCAGGTTAATGAGTTGGCTGCACTAGGTTTGAAGGTGAAATGAAGCTGGTCAATCAGATAATAAAACCGTTATCCGGTACGCCGCTTCAGGCGTACCTGGATAATCGGATACAATTGTTTGATATCATAGAGAAAATCCTTTCCGAGACCGGTCCTGCTGAAATCTACATATCTACCTTTTCTACTTCTGAAGAATTTCTCCGGAGAATTTTCAAACTCCGTCAAAAAGGATTAATTACCAGGGCAACCATGTTAACCGACCTGAAGGCATCTCGCAAAACAATCAATCTTTATACGTTTATCTCCAATGTCTTCGATGATGTGTTCCTGGCGGAGAACCATTCTAAGGTAATTCTTATCCGGAACTCCAAATGGATGGTGTCAATATGTACATCTCAGAATCAGACACGGGGTAATCGGACAGAATCCGGCATGATAACGACTGACCCGCGTATATTCCTTGATTTGCAGGACCGGTTCTCGGAGATTGCGAACACTAAAGCTATTCAACTCGATGGATTATTCAACCCAACAACTTGAGACAATTAAGGAGCTTGCAGAATGCTTGACTCCGCTGTCTGATATGGCAGTGTTGCTCGATGTCGATATTGATGAACTGCGCCTCGATATCCGTAATCGGGCAACGCCTGTTTCCCGTGCGTATCATCATGCTAAGGCAACTACCGCACTGAGATTACGTAAACAAGAGATTGAATTGGCCAACGTAGGCAGCCCCTTAGCTGTGCAGCTTACAAATGGCTATTTGTTGAACATGGATTCCGACGAAGATTTATAATATGCCTGTACCCGCTACTATTGATATGTGTTCAAGATATCTCTTTGCTGATGTGAATGAGATGACGACTGATGGTGTCCCCGAAGTGATTCAACAAAGATTACTCCGGTTGCGTGATATGTATAATTTTTGGTTGCAGTTCCCCCGCAAAAAGGATTTGGAGATTGTCAGTGAGCTGGAACTACGCTACAAGGTCAGCAAGTCCACCGCCTATGAAGATATCCGGATTATCAAACGTCTCTTGGGTGATCTTGCCAAGACGACAAAGGATTATCACCGCTACAAGTTCTGCCAGATGATTGATGAGACTTTTGATATGGCCAAGCGAACAAAAGATGCCCGTGCGATGGGAGCTGCTGCCAACTATTACGGCAAGTACACACAACTCGATAAAGAGGATATCCTGGATAAAGGTTATGATAAGATTGTAGTCCAGCCTTTCGAGCCGACCGATGACCCCAGCGTGTTAGGCATCAAAGCGATTCCTAATGTCCGTGAGAAAATCAAATCCAAGATTCAGCAGTATTGGTCTGAAGATATTGAGGATGTTGAGTTTGAAGAGGTCGAGTTCAATGAAGATGAAATCTTTAACACTAAACCGAAGAGCGATGAAACAGTACTTTAATGACCCGCAACAAGAAGTGATGTATACGGGCGCTAAGGACAGCGTAATTGTTGGTGGTCGTGGTATTGGCAAGGGGTTGATTCATGCTGCCTGGAATCTCCGGAACTTTCAGCGTATGCCCGGTTCTATTACCGGATTTGTCGGAGCTAACTGCAAACGTGTTCTTACCAATACGCTTCCATCAATGCTCATTCATTGGGAGAATTGGGGGTACAAACGTGACTTGCATTGGTGTGTCGGCAAGAAGCCTCCTAAATCGTGGGGGTGGGGAGAGCCAATTTTCGAGCCGGATAACTGGGAGAATATCATCTCTATGTATAATGGCTCGATTGGCTACATCATCTCCCAGGACCGGAGCGGTACTTCCAACTCGCATTCGTATGATGCGTTGGATATTGATGAAGCAAAGTTTATTGACTTCGAACAGCTAAAGGATGAAACGCTCCCGGCTAATCGTGGTAACAAACAGTATTTCGGACAGCACTTCTTCCATCACTCCAAGCTGATCACATCCGATATGCCGGTGACAAAAAAAGGTTCTTGGTTCCTGGACTACGAAAAGAAGTGTGACCCGGAACTGATTGAAGTTATCCAGGGCACAATCTTTGAAATCTGGAAAACAAAGAATAAGGTTAAAGAAATGGTGGCAGCCGGCAAGACCGTGCCTGCGTATCTGCGTTCCTATCTTCGCACTTTGAATCGTGACCTCTGTCGGCTACGCTCTGTCGCTGTAATGTACAAAGAATACTCAAGCATCTGGAACATGCAGGTGCTTGGCGAAAAGTGGGTGAATGATATGAAGCGTGACCTGCCGCCTCTTACTTTCCTTACCTCTATCCTGTGCAAGCGGATAGGTATCACACGTGATGGATTCTATTCTTCCATGCGCCAACACCATAAGTATGCAGCATCTAACTTTTCCTATCTGGATAGTCTTGAGTATAAGTTTGACAAGCTGCAAGAACCCACCTCCTTAGCTGATGCCGACGTTGAATCCGGTGAGCCTATCTGCATTGCATTTGACTACAATGCAAATATCAACTGGCTGGTAGCCGGCCAACCTCAAGGCAATAAGCTAAGGGTCCTCAAGTCTTTCTTCGTGAAGTATGAGCGTAAGCTTCCGGAACTGATTGATGACTTCTGCAAGTACTATCGCCATCACAAGCGTAAGAAGGTTGTGTTCTATTACGATAGCACTGCTTTGGGTAGTAACTATGCAGTTAATGACCAGGACTTCCGGTGGGTGATTATTCATGAGTTCAAGAAGCGGGGTTGGGATGTGCAGGAGGTGTATATCGGTAAGCCTATGAATCACATTGAAAAGCATCTTCTTATCAATCGTATGTTTGCTGGGCGTGCTACTTTAATTCCTATGTTCAATGAGCAGAACAATGAGGACCTGTTGCTGTCTATTCAGACTGCGGGCGTGTACAATGGTGGTAAGGATAAGCGGGGCGAGAAGCTGGCAGAGACAGAAGATGATAAGCTGGAGGGGCGCACGGATGGTTCTGATGCATTCGATACCTTAGCTATTGGTTGCGAGAAGTTCCTGCGGCAGCACTTCAATCTATTCGTTACTTCTTCTATGTAGTTTCTTTGGTAATTACCTTTTCTCTTTGCCGTCATCCGTGAATAGCGGGTGTCGGCTTTATTTTTTCGCACGATTGCCGCGTACCGCCCGAGAAAGTAAGGATTTGTTACATATTCCGCTGAAAAAGAGAGCGGTAATGAGATTTTTGCATAGCGCGGTGGGGGGTAGGCTTCGCCAGTTCCGCACGAAAGTGCGGGCTGCGCTGTGTTAGTGTGTTGTGTGTCAGATTCTTAACTTTTTGAGGGCTGGAAAAATGAAATTTTGTGCTGCAATTTTAGGGCATTTTTATCGGTAATTGCTTATTTTATAGCAATTTACGTTTGTTATTATTAACGTCTGTTTATGGTATGAAAGTTTTTTGATTTCTGCGCTTGCTTCTGTTGGACGTTATTTCTCAAAGGTACTTTTTTCCTACGAAAGTTTTTTTTCTTCCTGTTGGGTAATGTAAGAGTTATTTCTGTTTGTTTTTATTTTGTATGTATTTGTATAGTGTTTGTAATCAGGTATTTATGTTTTATTTTTCAACGAAAAATAGCTATATTTGTATATAGAAAATATGATAAATAAGATAATAAAAACAATCAAAATTAAGCAGCTATGACAGTAGAAAGCAACGTCCCAAAATCATGGAAAAGCCAATGGGCAAAGTTTATGTTTTCATTCTTCGATTATTTACCCACTAAATACGAAGCAAACAAACGAGAATGGGCAATTAGAAAGATGATATGGGATTTTAAAGACGGCAAGCGTAGTGAATCAGTGGCGGAACTCATTGCAAAAAAGATGAGGGAGCAATTTGGTTCGCACTGTGAAGATGTGACATTGGCGTGTATTCCTGCCAGTTCCTCGGATAAAAATTCACTTCGCTACAAATCTTTCACGGAAGAGGTTGCACGCCTTACAGGATGTAAAAATGCGTATCCGGCTATTACGATAGAGGGGGGAAGATTGGCGATACATGAATCTAAAGGCAGTAAGACGGTGCAGGATGCGGAAATTATCATTTTTGATAAGCAATTTTTTAAAGGAAAGAGGATACTTATTTTTGATGACATTCTCACACAGGGTACAAGCTACGCACGTTTTGCGTGTGCTTTGGAAAATCTTGGTGCAATAGTTTTAGGAGGATATTTTTTAGGTAAAACAATTTTAAAATAAAATGATTATGGAAACTTTATTTGACAATGATTGCAGGTATATGAGTGATAGTGAATTGATGTATGAATTATCCAATAGCCGCCAGTTAGTGAGTAACTTTGAGAAAGACATTGATACTATGAATTTGGATGATTTGTTTGCATCTTTGACACCTGGACGAAAGAAAGTTGCTATTGCAGCGGTCGAAATGTATAAGAGGCAGCAATCTACGCAAGCAGAGCGTAGAACAATAAGTATGAGCAAAGATATTTTTGACCTTATGCAACCATTGATAGGGCAAATTCAGAACGAAGAATTTTGGGTGATAGCGATAAATAACGCATCGAAAGTGATAAAGAAAGTGCGTTTGTCTGTTGGCGGTCTTGATTTTGCCCCCGTGGATATTCGTTTGTTGATACGGGTATTGATTGAGTCGGGTGCTACTCGTTTTGCTGTAGTACATAACCATCCGAGTGGAAATAATCGTCCCAGTATGCAGGATAAGAATTTAACGGAAGAAATAAGGAAAGCGGGAAACGTTTTGAATCTCAATTTAATAGACCATGTAATTATAGCGAATAAAGCGTTTTATAGCTTTTCGGATGAAGGGCTTTTATAGGGGGGAGGGAGGGATGCGGGGCATCCCATCCCGTTTTGCTCGCACACTCGCAAAACGGGATGGGACCCAAAAATAGGTAGATTGATTTTTATTCCGTTCCTTCAACCACGGAGGGGGCGCCTCAAATCGGCGGTTGTTTGACGCAATAGAATTGCGATTCTTAATTAAAGTTAATACCTAGTGCGAATGATGAAAAATAACGTTTTGTTTATTGCGTAATAAACAAAACGTTATTATATTTGCAGTGTGTTACGACACAGAGATGTTTGATAAGGTTGAAGGTCTAAATGACCGTGAGGAAATGCTTGATCATTTAAGATTCCTCATCCGATATGAAAAACAAATTCTAGATGATGGAACTATTTTTTCAGAATCGGAATTCTACGATGAGTTATTCAGTGTAATCGTTATGATTGCTGATGAACTTAGAGAAGAATGAAAGTTTGGGAACCTCATTTGAGGTTCCCTTTCATCAACCTTATCGACATTTCTTTGTTTAATTATAAAAGAAGGATATGGATAAACAGATAGAAGATAAAATCAGAGGCTTGGTTTCTAAATTTTACCTGTTACGGACGAAAGAAGGAAGCGAGGAATTTGATAAGATATGGCAGGAGCTGAATGCGGAAATCCCGCTTGAGGAACGGAGAGAAGCCGGACGTATATTACGTGAGGCAATGCGAGAGGTGCGGGAACGTAGGAAACGAACGGATGTTGATGTTCGTACCGGAATGGGAGACTTATGCGATGTTCTATCATTATCTTATATTGCTCAACACTATTTTCAAAAAGATCGTAGTTGGTTGGCGCAACGTATTAATGGAAATATAGTCAATGGTAAACCTTGTGCTTTTACGGAAAGTGAGTTGGAGATTTTAAAGTTTGCCTTGAATGATATAAAAAATAAATTATCGGAAACCATATTAAACATCAAGTAAAGTAACACATTTGGAGGAATCCCGATATTCCTTCTTTGGCTTCATTGACATGAGGCTATCTCTTTGACAAGTAAAGGGGCTTCCACGGGTTGGAAGCCTTTTTTTATTGCATAAAGATAGGATATAAAGAGTTCTTGATTGATAAGGATAAAAAACTAAAAGATAAAATAAGAAGAGAACTTAATCAGTATCAATGGAATAAGTGGACATTTATGATAGCTGCTTTAACGCTAATTCTAGGACTGTTAACATCTTTGATGTCAAGATGAAGATAAGTACTTGCAATGCAAAAATGATGCAAACTAATATGAAAATGATTTTGGATTGGTATGCACTTTTCTTTTTTATCTCTAGAATATCTCTGTATGTCTCTTCGTCGAATATCATGGCATTTATTTTTCTGCAAAAATAGTGTTTTTCTTTTGCACTTTCAAATATTATCTCCATGTGTTGGAAGTCTTTTTTATATCTTTGCCGAAAAATGTAGAAAGTATTATGAAAAATGTTTTATTTAGTATGTTGCTGTTATGCATCTTATTATGTTCTTGTGGCAAAAGTAATAGCCAATATAATAAGTTACTGACAGAAAAAGAGAATTTAGAAAAGAATAATGCAAAACTTGTTGACTCTTTGAGTATGCTCACAAAAGAACTGAATAGCTATCGGTTTTCTCCATCAAAATTACACGCTAACGCAGAAACATTGTTTGAGGAAGATAACTTGAATGCTTTGGATGATATTCTCGCAAAACTTCAGCAGTATCATCCAGAGTCCAAAGAACTCGGAGAAGTAAAAGTAATGCGTGAACGTTTGTTTACTACTCATCTGAAGAAACAGGCAGAAGAAGAGAAACAAAGGTTGTTGGCTGTTTCGAGATTGCAAAAAAAACAGGAAGAGAAAAAGAAACAGAGAATGTCGATTGTTTCTAAATTGAGAAAAAAACATGATGATGTATCTAATATAACATGGTATTATAATCCATATTTTACCCATTATAACAACACCAATAGAACATCTATTTATATAGGGAAAAAAGATAATGAAATATGGTTGCGCCTTAAAATGTCGTATAATGGCGATAATTGGATTTTCTTTGAGGAAGCTTATTTATCTTATGATGGCAATACAAGGGAAATATCTTTTGATAAATATGAGAATAAAGAATCTGATAATGGAAGCGGCGGTGTTTGGGAATGGATTGATGTACCAGTAGATAATGGCTTATTGTCTTATTTAAAAGACATGGTAAAAGGGAAAACTATTAAAATGAGGTTATCTGGTAAATATACCAAAACAAGGAACCTTTCTCCTGCTGAAGTAAATGGCATCAAAGATATATTGCTGGCATATGATGTGTTAATTAAAGGAGAATGATTTAAAATACAAATAAATTCTCTTTTCTTTTTGCACTTTCAAATTTTATCTCCATATTTGCAGTGCTAAAACAATCATGGTGATTTGTTCACTACGTTAGACGCAGCGGTTAAGTGCTCAACGAACTTCGATGGGCTTTTTTTATGCCCTTATTATTGATATAGGCGGTTGCCTTTCCCACGTGATTTCTGCTCTTCGGAGTGAACTATCATGATTGTTTTAGCGAACTCGGGAAATGGCAACCGTTCTTTTTTAGAAAATTGCCTAAAATGCTAAAACAATCATGATAGTATGAGTAACAAAAACAAACGCGCTGACAGACGCAATGTATCTGTTGAGAAACTGCAAAAGTTTTTTTCTAATTTCATTTTTGAAATTGCTGAAGGTGCTGAATCGCTTCCGGTTCGTAAGGGTAATAATGGTCTCGTGATTTATATTGAGGATCATGGAACATTGAACTTTACTTTTAACGAGAAAGGAGGTCAAAAATGAGATTCTTTGTACAGCATTTGAGCACCTATGCTCCGAAAAATCGGGCATGGAAGAAATTCATTGATTACGTTGTGAAATTTGAAAGAGTGCTCATCCCTGATGAAATATCACGGGATGCACTTGTAGAAGAGCTTCGTTTAAAAACAGAAGAAATCAATGCGCAGCATCCGAAACTGAAACCAATCCGTTTCAGTGCCGGGAACTTGGATGGTACTAGCTTTCGTGTTAGTGCTTCAGTAGATAAATGTGGATGTCCGGACACGGTATTTTCTTTGGATATTGTGAGAGTACGTTCTATCTACCAATATAGCGAGAGTATGAAAGGAGTAATAAAATGAGAACCCCGGCATTTCGTGTGGAAAAGGTTGTCTGTTATACAGGTGACAGACGTGAATTTGAGGACTTTACTGTCCTTAAGGTAGGACAAGGCTCTTTCTGCGCCTCGCGTGAGGAACTGGAAGAGTTGCAAAGCTTGATTGCAATGGCTTTAAGAGACAGAAAGGAGGTGGAGCATGAAGAAGAATAACCAGGAGCGGGTGAGCGTTGAAGAAGATGTACTGCTTCAGTATTTAATGTCCTTTCTTCCTGCCGATGGCAATGAAGATAACATAATACTTAAATCTACTCAAGCCATTCAAGATGATTTGGCGGATATGGTGGAAATCAGTTTAAACCAAATATCATCCGTGATGCGTGATACGGGATATAAGGTCAAAGTAGACGAAGATTTATTGCCTAAATGGATGATGCTCCGTAAATAGAATATTTCTACATTTTTTTTGGTTAGATAGGTAAGAGGTGTAACGTCGTGAGACGCTGCGCCTCTGTCTTTTTATGCTTCAGGTCCTAGCGATATTTTTGAAATCAAAAAAGGATTATGACTATTGCATGGCCCAAAATAGTAGTGACACAGGATATACCGGATTTTTTCTATTCTTATGAAATGTATGATCTGGTATATTCTGTAACCTTATCTATCAATCCGACTTCTACGGCTGTAATAAGCTATCTGGATACGAATGGTGATAAAGTGGAAGTGTACAGGCAGGAATTCACTCTACATCCGGCAAAGATTGAAGATGTAGGGCGTATTCTTGAACCTTATGTGAAATCGGGAAAACGTGAATTTACGTTATATATTACATCTACAAACACCGGAGGTTTTACTAAAGTATTTAATGTAGATTACGTTACCCCTGCTCTTGTAATAAAGGAAAGAATAAAAGATTTTTCCTTCTCATCCGCTTTAAATCGTATTTCTTTTTCTATGGTTGGGACAAGAGTTGGGTATTCTGCAAAATTTGAGCTAAGGCACGGGGTTGATACTATATTATCCGAAAACTATCTTCCCGATGCGAATAATGAGATAGTAATCCATGAACTATCTTCATTAATAGAGCCTTATTTACAGGATAAACTAATTTCCAATTTTGAAATAAATATAACAGCTACTTCAGATACTAATAGTTTTCTGGATCAATCGAAAATGTCTTTCACAGCTTTGTATTGTAAAGCAGACGTGGATATCTCTGCAAGTGATTTTATCAATCGTTTCTTCCTCTCGACGCTGATGGGTGACAAGGTTACTGCTTTAGGACAAAAAGAATATCTCCATTTTGCGACTATTGATGGAGATTTCGTATCCGGAGATGATAGGATACAATACAAGATATATGCTGAATATGTGGATAATGAGATAAAGCGTACATCCCATATTTTTGAACAGGATATAATGCTAAATGATACTAATCTCCAAATCGTAACTCTTGATGTATCTCCTCACAATTTCGTTCAAAAAGGGCTGACGCTTGTAGCCTATAAGGTTGAAGTGGGCAATAGGATACAAACATTTTGTATCAACAATCGCTACGATTCAGAACCGGATATCGCTTTTAAAAATTCGTTTGGTCTGCTCGAAACGCTTTATTTCACAGGGACCAAAGAGGATGCTCCGGAAATGTCCAGGAGTGCAGCCTATGTCGATGGGGAATATCGCAACTACTATATAGAAGAAAATAGGGTAGTGAAGGCCAATACCGGAGTGATTTCGGAAACGATGGTATGTCTAGTTGATGAACTGGCACGATCTACCGAGGCCTATTTGATCGAGAAAGGTGAGATAGGTCGTCAAATTACCATCACTGATTCAGAATTAAAACGTACCAATGACCTGGATTCACTTTACAGCTTCCAGATAACATATCGTTTGGCCAAACGAAATCAGAATATTCTGAAAGTGATTCGTCCGGCAAAAACATTTGATTCAACCTTTGATAAAACTTTTGAGTAATATGATAAGAGCAATTCATAGAAACGATGCCATGCGGCTGCTTGAGTCCGGGCAGCCTTGTAATATCCGGGTGTGGAAACTTAGCACCGGTGATATCATTGAGTATAAGGGAGTCCGTTGCATTGGTTCCCATTGGCGTGGAGGTACACACCGGATTATTCTTCCCAATTCAAAGCTGATAAGAGAATTCAGGGACATTACCATGTTTGAAATCAATTCAATGACAATATACTTATGATGAATGTAAATGAGGCAGATTATATGCCGGGTGAAATTTTTACGATACCTGGATCGAACGTACAGGCGTCGATGGAGACAGTAACGGATAGTGCGGATATCTTCGATGAAGATGGCGAGAATGTGAATGTTATACCGGTGGTAGGACCCCGCAAATACAAATACGTATCTTTTGGTCCGGATGATAAATTGCCCTTTGAGATTATCAAGTTGATAGGGGTTGATGAAGTCATGAGCCAAAACAAATTGTTCAATGTGCTCACTTGCTACGGAGCAGGGCAGAAGTATATGGATATCGAGACGGAGAAGCCGACCACTGACAAAGATATAAAGAAATGGTTGCTGCATAATAACCTTCCTTCCTTTATGCTTGAGCAATCTACGGATATGAAATACTTCTTTTTTTGTGTCTCAGTTATCATCCTTAATAAAAAAGGGGATAAGATAGTCAAACTAAGGCACAAAGAAGCCTGCTACTGCCGCTTTGAAAAGGCCGACGACAAAGGACGGATACGCCATGTCTTTTATGCCAATTTCCGGAAATCGGCACTTCAAGAAAAGGATATGGAGTGCATCCAGCTTCTTGACGAAAAAGACCCGTTGGGTGATTTGGAAGTCCAGATGGGACGTGAGCCGGGGCGGGATGGTCGCAAGAGAGTCCGGACCAATCAGCGCAAGTTCGCAATTCTGGTTCGATTCCCGACGCCGGGATTTCAGTATTATCCTATTCCATATTATACGGCTATCTTTCGCGGTGATTGGTTCGATATTAAGCGGCTTATCGGCAAGGGCAAAAAAGCGAAACTGAAGAATCATGCTTCGGTCAAATATCAGGTTGAAGTTCATAAAGACTATTGGATGAACATCTGCGAAGAAGAGGACCTGACCGATCCGGTCAAGCAACTTGAGCGAATCAAAAAGGAGAAAGAGAACATCAAGAATTTCGTCTCCGGAATCGAGAACTCCGGCAAAGTCTGGATAACGGGTTACTATCTGGACCCGAACGGTAAAGAAACCCGCATGGTTCGGATTAACCTCATTGATACCGGCAAAGAGGGCGGCGACTGGTCAGAAGATATTCAAGAGGCTTCCAATATCACTTGTTACGGTGATAACATCCATCCGAATCTGGTAGGAGCGACGCCCGGAAAATCTCAATCCAACAACTCCGGTTCCGATAAGCGCGAGCTCTTTACGCTCAAGCAATCCCTTGAGATTGCATTTCATGACTTGATGTATGCACCTCATAATGTCGTGATACATTATAATGGGTGGGGAGATAAGGTTTATCCGGATGTTCCGATGATTCTTCTTACCACATTGGATCAGAACACCGATGCAAAAGAAAAGAGTGCTAACATTTCTAATAAAGACAAAGATGATCAAGATTGATAAAGACAAGTTTGAAAAAATAGTGTTGGCCGGTACAAATTCCACGGCTGACGTATTCGATTCCTTACAAGATGCATTAGCGATATCGACGCAAAGCCTGCAATATACCGTTTTCAGGGGGATGGATATCAATTCTCTTCCGGACGGGTTAACGCTCGATGCCGAACGTTTCATTTGTATGAATACATTTTATAACGCTATTCCCCAGCTAGATTTGGTTCTGACATCCACAGGGTTTGGAGTGGTCAACAATCAAAATGTCTCTCCGGCCTCGCGAGATCGTGTCGAAGCTCTCCGGAAGCTGGTTCAACAATGTGCCGATGATGCATTAGACCGGATTATCTCTTCGCTCATCGGTAATAAGGATTGGATGGATTCGGCTTCCGCCCGGCTTACTGTGGACTCATTGTTTTACACCGCCCACCAGCTACGGGATTATGCTGGCAAACCGGATGCACATCGCTCCGACCTGTATGCTCTTCGGCCTGTTATCTTAGAAGCTGAAGAACTTATCGCCCGAACAATTTCTGCGGAGTTCCTTGTATATCTGATTTCACAAATACGGAGAAACCTTCTGTCTGATTACGAAACCCTTTTAATTTGGACGCTCCGCAAAGCGATCGGATTTTATATCAATAAGCAGCTTCCGGCATTTAAAAAAGAATTGGCGAATGCTTCTAATCTGCTGGAGAATGACATTGATAAATTCCCCGTCTACCGGAACAGTGAGGCTTATAAAGTGAAACACTTTGAATATTACAAAAATGAGAAAGACGACTCCTGCTACTTTTTCGGGTAATGTGCTTAATTTCTCCCTGCCGGACGCCTGGACGAAATTGAGCCAGGAACAATTAAGATATGTGTGTTATGTGATGGTCAATTTTGAAATGACTGTTGCAAAGACATACATATTTATTCGCTTATTGGATATCTGGGTAATACGCAAGACAGAACAGGGGTGGGTGTGCTCGGTCAAGGTGTCCGGCAAAAAGATACGTTTCTTTCTCGAAGATTGGCAAATCAATTCTTTTATACGCGTGCTTGACTTCATAGACAAGCCGTCTCCTTTCCCTGTCTGTATTGCTCGTATCGGCAAATATCAGGCGGTTGATACCCTCTTGCATGGTATTCCGTTTATGACATACATCAATCTTGAGAATCTTTATCAAGGTTACCTCCATACGAACAATTCCGAACTCCTGAAGAAAATGGCGCATAATCTTTATGTAGACCAAAAAGGCAATCATCCGAAGTTCTTGCGATTCTCGGAGGGTGAATTGCTTTCGGTATTCCTTTGGTTCGCTTCATTAAAAAATCATTTCTCTGCCTGTTTTCCCTATTTCTTTAAATCTTCCGGAGAATCAGGAACCGTAGCGCCGGATATGGTAGCGGTCATGAATGCGGAGATAAGAGCATTAACCGGCGGTGATATCACAAAAGAGAACCAAGTTTTAAATATGGACTGTTGGCGTGCTTTGACGGAGTTGAATGAGAAGGCACGTGAGACAAAAGAATTTAATGAGAAGTATGGACGCAAATAATCTGTTTGACGCAATCGCCTATTTTAAAGGGATGTGCAATAAAAATAAGCTGGCCAAGGCACACAACTTTCACCCGTGTGTATGTTCCGGCATCAATTCCCTAGAAGAAGTGCTTGAGGGATTCCGCAAGCAATCCGCATTCTTCGCTGTCGATGACACCAACGACGGAGTGACGGAGTTTCGTTCCGGTGGTTTCTTCAAGAAACGCACTTTTACAATTTTCCTGATGAAGCGGTATAAGTTCAATGATATGGCAGACCGTCAGGTAGCTTTGGATATCTGTCGGCAATTGTACCGTCAGGTGCACAGTAAATTGCTTCGGGATAAACAACACATGAATAATGAACTCGTTTATCTGAATACGGAGAATGTCTATTCCCGTGAACTGGGCGAATATTTCATCAACGGCTGCACAGGCCTTTATTTCATGCTCGAAGTGTCCGAGCCTATTAATATAATGTATAATCAAGATGAGTGGGAAGAATGACAACCGGCCAGCTGCCACCGCCGCCGATCGTCTGAAGTATCAGCAGGAGTGGGAAAAGATGATGGTCACCATTTGGAGAGAAAAAATCATGCGTCTGCATGTTGTTGATACGACTTCACTTCATAGTGATATTACCGGCAATACTCTTTCCACCGGAACAGACTTGACGACTATACAGCATAAATTCCTGCAGTACGGCATCTATCAGGATTGCGGTACTGGTCGTGGCTATTCTAAAAATAATGGCGGTAACTTGGAGTTCCTTGACCCTTTGAAGCGCAAAAAAGAGTATGCCCACAAACAAAAGTCCGGGAAAGTGACTCTGGGCGAACCTCGTAAACCTCGTGAATGGTTTTCTCGTGCTTATTTTGCTTCGGTCATGGTATTAAAAGAGCAGATGGCTTATATGTATGGAGAGGAATTTTGCGGTATGCTTATCGATAAGATTGAGGAAGCAAACCACAAGCGTAGCACTTCCATGCGTTCCCGGCTCTGGGGTAGCCGGAAACGCTAGTGTCTTTTTATCTGTTACAGATGAGTAGTTTCTTCGCTAATAATTTAAAAAAAGATTATGGAGGAACTATTAAAACAAGCTGCTGTCATTCGTGACGAAACGGATGAATCTAAAAACACAGCGGAGCGTGTCGGTACGTTGTTTATTGACATAATTGAAAAGATGGGGTTGATAGTCCCGTCTGAATCAATAGACGGTGATTCGCTCCAATTTACGGCTGATGCGAAATCGGTAAAGTTAGTCTTCTCTGCTTTGGATGGGAATGGAAACCGGGTAAACAAAGAATTGTCTGTTCCGGTCGCCACTCTTCAGAAAGCGGGTGTAATGTCGCCGGAATTGCTTGCAAGCATGCAGAAATCTGTTAGCGATGCTTTGGGGGCAGTTACCACGGAACAAAAAGACCGGGGAGACGCTGATACTAAATTGCGAAATGATATTGATGCAATCAATAAGAAAATAGGGGAGCCTAATGGTATCGCCCCATTGAATAAGGATGGTAAGGTTTCGTCAGAAAATTTGCCGGAATCTATGGGGTTAGGTGAATTGGAAACAGAGGCTTTTCCGGGTAACAGAGGTAAGAATTTGGAGGATGTGATAGGGAATATTCCTTCTTCTCTTATGCTTCCTGGTTCTCTATCTACAAATATATCGGCTGCCGATTTTTTGATAGAGTATCAGATAAAGGATAAGAATACAGGCAAAGTGGAAAGTGGGCGACTTGTTTTGCCGATGGTAACTATAGAAAAAGCGGGTATCATGTCAGCGGAGGATAAGGCGGCGTTGGACAAGTTGAAGAACAGCGGTGGCGGTGGTTCCGGTAGCGGCTTCTATGACGTGACTAAACAGCATCCTCTAGAAAACGGCTTCTATACATTGACAACTGCTGTCGCGGCTTTGGAGACAGCCGACGTTCCGGACGGCAAGAAACCTGGTCTTATCATCACGTTTGAGGTTTCATCCGGTACCTGGGAAGACTACCGCTTCTCCGGAACCGACATCTCCACTTTCCTTACTCCTGCCAGTTGGGAACGTCATGGCGGCGGTGATGCGATAAAGGGAGTGTCCGTGAATGGCGAAACCCTTGTGCCGGATGGAACGGGCAAGGTGAATCTCGAAATAGAACAACAGGAAACGGATGCCACATTGGACGAGGAATCTACAAACGCCATTCAAAATGCCCCGGTTGCCGCCAAATTCAAAGAGATTGAGGGCAGTTCACTGTTTACCAGTGATGTGACGGAGAACGAGGACAACACCGTCACTGTCGCGTTGAAAAACAAATCAGGGGAGAATGTGACGGAATTTACCATACCGGCCGGAAAAGGCGGTGGTGGAGAGGTAACGGGCACTACAACTAAAATAGCCCTGACCTCATCCGTTGACAATCCCATCATAAAAGAAGGCGGTTCTGCTGTCCTTTCTTATTCATACGACCACCAATACGCTTCCGGAGATGACAAAGGTATGTCTACGGGGCAAAAGGCTGACATCACGATCACAATGAACCGTGGTTCCCAGACTGTCTATTCCCAGACAATCAATGATGTTCCATCCGGTGTATATTCTCTTGATTTGTCTAAATATCTGTTATTAGGTACTACGGAAATTTATATAAAGGCTGTGACGACTGATTTGGAAGGAAAAAAGGACTTTAAACAGTCTTTTACTACTGTCAAGGTAATCACCTTATCTTTGGCGTCGAGCTATAATATTGCTTCTCCCATATCAGGTTATGAATCCGGTTCTACGGCATCTATTCCTTTTACAGTGTCTGGAGCGGCAAACAAGGTTGTCACCATGTATCTGGACGGAGTTGAGAAGGACAGTAAAACTATTACTAAATCCGGCCAGACCAACGGCAGCTTCAGTATATCAATGACCGGGCTTCTTCCCGGTCGGCATACGGTGCAGATGATTGCTGAACTTCAGGCGTCCAGTGAGTTGACAATCCAGTCGGAAAGCATCTACTTTGATATATTTAAGGCTGGGTCGGGTAAACCACATGTGGGAGCCAGGTTCCGCTTTCCTGACGGACGTATTTTTGATGAAACTGAACACTTGGCTCCGCGTATTGGAGTGGGGCAGTATGAGAAACTGCAATTCGATTTCATTGCTTACAACGAGGAACGGACGCCTGTTGACCTGACCGTGTACCGGAATGGTAAGTTAAGCCAGACCGTCAGTGTCCCCCGTACCGTACAAGTGTACTCGAACCGTTTCACTGAGCAGGAACAGGTTGATATGAAATTCGTGTGTGGTGAAACGGAATACCCTTTCTGTATCGACGTCACCAAGTCATCCATTGATATCGAAGAAACAACGGCTGACCTGACCTTGAAACTAATAGCTTCGGGGCGTAGTAATACTGAAGGGAACCCGGCATCGTGGAGTTATGAGGATGTCGAAACGAGTTTCACGGGCTTTGACTGGAAATCGAACGGATGGACCGGGGATACGTTGAAGTTGACTAATGGCGCATCCATTGACATCAATTATAAACCGTTTTCCACCGATGCGACAACCAACGGGGCTACTTATGAATTTGAACTGAAGTGTTCAAACGTGACAGACCGTAATGGTGTCATCCTCTCCTGCATGGCGGACAGTATCGGCTTCCAGGTTACAACCCAGGAAGCGAAAATGCTTGCTTCCGGTGGCTCCGAAGTGAGCACCCTGTTTGCTTCGGATTTGGATTTGAAAATAGCTTTCGTCATTAATCCCAAATCAAAGAACCGCCTTCTTGAATTGTATGTCAACGGGATAAGATGCGGTGGCAAACAGTATGCTGCTACCGAAAGTTTCCGTCAGGAAGAAGCCGCTACGATAACCGTCCATTCGGAAGCTGCTGACGTGGACTTGAAGAACCTGCGCGTTTACAAACGTGGTCTGACCGATGATGAAGAGCTGACCAACTATTTCGTAGACCGCCCGACTGCTGAAGAAATGGTCACATTGTTTCAGAAGAACGATGTGATGAACGATGAAGGCACAGATGTTGATATTGAAAAACTACGCGCCCAAGGTAAGAGCGTGATGCGTATCGTGGGTGATGTTGACCTGGTTAACGCTACGAACAACAAAAAATTTGAAGTCCCCGTCGATGTTTATTTCTACTCCAAGTACGGAAAGGAATATGACTTCATTCTTCGTAATGCAGGGCTTCGGATACAGGGTACATCGTCCACTACCTATCCCCGTAAGAATTATAGGCTTTACTTCGAACGTTCCGAGAAATACGGCACTATCCTTGAAGTCAACGGTGTTGACGTTCCTGATTTGACGTATTCCTTCAAACCGGGCGCGCGTCCTGTCGGCATATTCTGTTTCAAGGCTGACTTTTCCGACAGTTCATCCACCCATAATACCGGAGCTGTGCGTCTGGTTTGCGACGTATGGCGCAAATGCGGGTTCCTTACACCGCCCCAGGCTACATACACCGGACCGTATGACGTTCGTATCGGTGTGGATGGCGAACCGTTCGACCTGTTCTGCAATGATGCCTACTACGGGAAATATAACTTTAACAATGAGAAATCGGACTCTCATATAGTCTATGGGTTCGAGGGTATCGAGGGTTTCAACGATGCTGCCACTTTGGGTGAAAATCGTAATAAATGTATCTGTCTTGAGTTCCTGAATAATTCCCATCCGTTATGTCTTTTCGGTACTTCCAACATAACCACCGAAAACTTCGCTGACGGTCTGGAATTTCGTTTCAAACCGGACAAGACATGGGATAATGCGGACGAGGAAGATAAGGCGGCTGTAAAACGTTTGTGGGAATGGGTGCAATCCTGCAAGGGTAATCCTGCAAAATTTGCGGCAGAGGTTGCCGATTACTTCGATGTGAACTTCCTGTGTGGATGGTATCTGATTACCGATTACTTCATGGGTGTCGACAGCCGGGCAAAGAACATGATGTTCTGTACATGGGACGGTATTCATTGGTATATTTTGCCGTATGATATGGATACCTTGTTAGGTGTCCGGAATGATTCCGTATTGAAATACGGTTATACCATCACTCATGAAACGTTTGATGATTCTATCGGCTCGTATGCTTTTGCCGGACATGACAGTCTCCTTTGGGAATTGGTTCGTACCGGATTGAAAGAAAAACTGATAGAGGTTGCCGGAGTAATCCGTAGTAACATGAGCACTGAAGAAGTTCTGGATATGTTCAATGTCAAGATGATGGGCAACTGGTGTGAGCGAATCTATAATAAAGACGGGGAGTTCAAGTATATCAAACCCCTTATTGAAGGAGTTGAAACGCTTGAGGGTACGAAGTTTTATGATTATCTGTATGCCATGCAGGGAAGCCGTTACGCTCACAGAACTTTTATGATAAAGAACCGTTTTGCTCTGCTCGATGCGCAGTATGTCGCCGGAACATACCGACAGGATTCTTTTGCGTGCTACTTCGGATATAAATTCTCTACTGATAACCGGAAGCTCCGCATCACGGCTTTGGAGAGGTATTATTTCGGTTATGGTTATACGTCTGGGACTCCGACACAATCGGCTGTATTGGCCGAGGGTGAAGATTCAATCGTTGAACTTACGTTCAAACAGGATTTGATAGTGAATGACCCGCAATATATTTATGGCGCTAGCAAGATAAAGAAACTGGATTTGACGGATGTTTCTCATGCTATCTTGCAGACATTAAACCTTAATACTTGCCGTGGACTTCAGTGGCTGGATGTCAGTTGTACCAAAACACAGGCAACCTTGAACGCAATCCTGGTAAACGGTTGCAAGAACCTTCGCCACCTGGCTATGTCCGGTCTGAAATCACCTAATTTCACGAATTTGGACTTATCGGATAACGGACGCCTGGAGACATTCATCGCCAGTAAGACTTCAATTACTGGTGTGACTTTCGCTTCGGGTGCTCCTCTTTCCCGCCTGGTGCTTCCTTCTTCTCTTCAGGCGCTTGAATTACGCAACCTGAATAAGCTCTCTAACAGTGGAATAACCCTTGAAGGCGTCTCAAACCTTATGCGTCTGATAATAGAGGATTGTGCGTTGATCTCATGGAACAGTCTGGTTAAAAAGTGCACAGCTGTCAGATACCTTCGTGTAACCGGTATTGATATGGAAGGAGATCATTTGTTCCTTTCCGGATTCCAAAAATATGGCGGTGTCGATGAAAATGGGGCAAATACCGCCCGTTGCTGTCTGGTGGGTGAATACCGCTTGGATATTGTAATAGAGAACGAGGAACTTGAATCTTTGACGGCTTATTTTGACGGCTTGAAAATCATTATGTCACTTTCTGCCTTCATTAATGAAATCGACAATTTCAACGCTGAATCTTACGGCGGAGAATCCTATTATCCCGAAGTCACATTGAATAATATAGATGATGTAATGCAATATTATAACGGCGAAACCTACGAAGAATACCTTGAACGCTTCGCCAAAGACAACATGGATATTAACGATCTAGTAAACAGTAATTAATTATGAGTACAAAAGAACAAAGCGCCACCCTGCTGCGCTTGAACAAGCAGGCACAAGTATCAGCGCTGAACGCTGTGGGATTCTCGGATATCACCGAGAACTCCCGCGCTTCGGAGTTCGGACAACGTATCAAATGGGCTGGGGGGCTGTTGGATCTCTGCCTGGCTTGTAACCGCATCTCTGATAACTCCAAGGCATACTTTACCGCTGCCGAATGGAACTCCCTAACCGCTGCCAATAAGCAACTTTATATCAAACGTGGCTTGCGTATCCGCGCCCGTGGCCTTTGTTTTGTCATAGCCGCCCAGGAATGTTATAGTGATACGCTTACTAGCCTTTTCCCCTGGGGTGGACAAGGAAAAAATATCGACGGACTTTCGAATAAATATTTGGGAGCCGCCTACGGCTGCCGTACGGGTGAAGAGGATACCGACCTTATCATCACCGCCTTGAAGAACCAAAATAACGGTGGCGTTATCGGCGCTCCAGCCGCTGAAGTCGCTAAAGCCTATAAAGCATTCACCTTGGAAAGTGACGGTATCGAGGACGATTCCAATTGGTATCTTCCTTCTTTGGCTCAACTAATCCTCTTTTATCGTTACCGTGACCGCATCGATGAAATGATGCGCACTTTTTGGAGTAGCGACTCATGCTTGTTGACTGATAAATACTACTGGTCAAGCACGATTTATGATGCGAGCAACGCTTGGGGTGTCGAGCTAAATACAGGACGCGTGTATATATATGCTAAAAACACTAGTCTGTTCCACGTCAGGGCAGTTACTTCTGAGTAGTCTTAACTTAATATTATATAATAAAATGAATGAAAATAATGCTAGCGCCATGCTTTTGCGCATCAATAAACAAGACCAAATCGAAGCTATAAAGTCATTAGGTTTTACAAACGTGGATGAAAATACCCCTGCAAGCGATATCGCCAAGTATATGCGCTGGGCTGGTGGTCTGCTAGACCTGTCCCTTGCTACCCTTCGAATAGAGGATGGCAAACAAGTCTTTTTCACCGCTTCTGAATGGAACTCCATGAGTGCGAATAACCGCTCCAAGTATATCCGTATCGGTATCCGGCTTCGTGCCGAGTGTCGCCAGTTTATTATCGCCAAAAGCGACTGTATCGACGACGGCGGCAATAAAACGTTCAAATGGGGCGGTTATGGCACTGACTTACGGGGATTGAAAAACTATGGCAACGGTAGCCAGGGACTTTATGACACATTTGACGGCAAGGAGAATACCGATATAATCGTAGAAGCCCTTGCGGGCGTTAAAGATTCACAAGGAACTATCGGTGCCCCTGCTGCCGAAGCTGCACGGGTATATAAGGCCTGTACCCTTGAAGCCGACGGAATTGAGGATACGACCGTGTGGAATCTGCCCGCACTGGGCGAATTAATGCTTGTGGCTAAATACAAACTGGAGATAAACGAACTTGTAACCACTATGTTTGGTAGTCAAAATATACTTACAACTGACTGGTATTGGTCTAGTACCGAATGGGATGCTTCTTCCAGTTGGTACGTTAGCTTCAACACAGGCACCGTCTACACGAACACTCGCCAGAGCGCGTACCGGGTTCGTCCCCTCGCCGCAATAAACACTTTATCCCTTTAATTCTTTATCCCTTAGATGGTTAGCGCAGCAAAAGCCCCGGTAGGGGCTTTTTATTTTCACTTTTTTGTCATAAAATTGTGCTAATTGGTTTGCAGTTGTTAACTTTGTGCCCTCTAATGGATACATTAAAATATTAAAAAATTAACATGGCACTTACACAGGACCTTCCTATATCAAATTCGATGTATAAGCTTTTGAATCATATCATTGATGCCCGGCAGCAATTTCCGAAGGCTTTTCGTTATGAATTTGGTACGGAGTTGATGATGCTTGCTGTTCATTGTTGCGAATATATTCGTTATGCGAACACAGATATGAACCTTGAGCACCGTGCGGACTATCTGATGAAGTTTTTGTGTGAGTTCGATGCATTGAAATTACTGCTAAGGGTGTGTGAAGAACGACATTTGACCAGCCTGACTCAAACTGCTGAAATCTGTCTGCTGGCAGACAGTATCGGTAAGCAAAGTACTGGTTGGTACAAAAAAACGGTTGCAGATCTCCAGCGGCAAAAAGCTAATGGAACGCAGCAAGTCGCAAAGCCGGAGCTGTAATCTTCACGGAGATTATGGGTGAGCAATTAGAATTATTTATTGGGCATCCCCCCGGTGATGAGTCGGGAAAGACTAAGATAGTGGATGCAATGGCTTCTTCCAGTTGGAACGTTAACTTCAACACAGGCAACGTCAACACGAACAACCGCCAGAACGCGAACCGGGTTCGTCCCCTCGCCGCAACAGGTAATATAATCTATGACATACTTCTTAGCAGTATTTTCGAAGCATCCGAAGATTGTGTAAGGCAAAAGAGAACGAGTACGGATTGTGTTGAGTACTATAATGATTACCAATCGGCGTTAGTGCGGTTATGGTACTCAATCATTTATGGCGAATATGTGCCTGATTTTTCAAAAGTATTCATACGGACTTACCCGGTATATCGGGAAGTCTTTGCGGCTGCTTTCATTGACAGGGTTGTTCATCACTGGATTGCTCTTCGTATCGAACCCATCTTGGAAGAACGATTTCGGGAACAAGGAAACGTTTCCAAGAACTGCCGGAAAGGTGAGGGATGTCTGTCTGCCGTGCACTATCTGAATAACATGATAGTCGAGGTCAGTGAGAACTATACTGCTGATGCATCTGTTTTCAAAGATGACCTGTTCAGTTTCTTCATGTCTATCTCGAAATCGTTGGTATGGGAAATGCTGAACATATTCGTAAGGGATAATTATAAAGGCGATGATATTGAATGTTTGCTTTACCTTCTAGCCGTTACTATCTTTCATTGTCCACAAAATAAGTGTATCAGACGTTCTCCCGTCTCCATGTGGGACAAACTTCCCAGTAATAAAAGTCTGTTTCATAATGACCCTGACAGGGGAGTGGCTATCGGGAACTTGCCGTCGCAACTCATAGCCAACTTTTTGGCGTCTGTTTTCGATTATTATGTAATGGTGATATTAGGATTCAGGCATTATGTACGCTTTGTTGATGACTTTTGTATCGTGGTGAAATCTCAGGAAGAAATATTGTCCAAAGTCCATCTTCTTGATGGCTTCCTGAAAGAACAACTCCTTTTACAGTTGCATCCGAAGAAACTGTATCTTCAGCATTATAAAAAAGGAGTCTTGTTTGTTGGGGCGTTCATTTTGCCGGGTAGAATTTATGTATCTAACAGGGTGGTTGGTAACACATATAATGCTGTCAGGAAATTTAATAAAATAGCTGAAAATGGATTTGCAGAAGCGTACGTTGAGAAGTTTGTGAGTACAATGAACTCTTATTATGGTCTGATGAAGCACTTTGCAACGTACAATATCCGCCGTAAAATTGCAGCGATGTTACTTCCTGAATGGTGGGAGTATGTTTATATCGAAGGACATTTTGAAAAGTTTGTATTGAAGAATAAATATAACCATAGAAAACAACTAATTAAACATATCAAAAAACATGGATCAAAAAAATATCTTACCGCGTGGGATTGCTAAGCCGATAGAGCAGCAATCGAACGGAACCTGGATTGTTCGCCATCATTTCCGGGTGGTCGGTACAAGTGAGAATGGTGAAGAACTGGTAACTTTTGCAAGTTCCGAATATCCGGAGAAACCGACAATACAACAGATTCAAAGAAGTATTGACCGCTATCGGGTTTGTCTAACAATGTATGGAGATACAATTTCTGATGAGATTGAAAAGATTGACCTTTCCATCTATATGTTTACGGATTAATCTGTCTTTTTACCTCTCTATATAGCTTCATACCTTTGAATAAAAAACAAAGGTATGAAGAATCTTAAATTAGTGTGTATTATTGCACTTCCTCTCAATGGCATCCTGAATGTCGATTTTTTCCGGACATACGTCTTTGATGATTGGGAATTTGTAAAGTGGCTTGCCGTCTTGATGGCGGTCGACACAGCACTCGGCGTTCTCAAACATTGGTTCACTCGGGATATATCTAGCAAAGGTTATGGCATGGTTGGTAAAAAACTGATTGTGTATTCCGCTGTTATGGTCCTGGCTCATGTTCTTTCCTGTTTTACTGTGCATAACCAACCGGTAACTACATTACAGTGGTTTGGCTCATTTGGCTGTACTATCCTCATGGTACGTGAAGGATTGTCTATTACCGAGAATATTGAAGCTATCCTACCGGGATTTCTTCCTAAATCAGTTGTAGAGCGTCTGAAAGATTTTGCTTCAGGGAAAGGGGGAAACGATGAAGATTAAACAATTCCTTCAAAGATATGAAGATAAGATTCTTCATGCTGGAGTAAACATTCTCATTATGCAAATGGGGTTGTGCCCTTGGTTTATCTGTCTGTTTATTGCCGTGTTCTTCTCTGTTGGCAAAGAATTTTCTGACAAGTATTTCAAACATACATTTTTCGATTGCAAAGACTTGCTAGCCGATGCAGTCGGAATTCTTATTGGTTTAATCATTCGTTTAATTTTTTAAAAGTATGGCAGACATTAAAGTATTAGTGCCTTTCATCCTGTCATGGGAAGGAGGCTTCGTCAATGATCCGGACGATAAAGGAGGGGCGACTAACAAAGGTGTAACTATCGCTACCTGGAAAAAGGTTGGGTATGATAAAGACGGAGATGGCGATATCGATGTCGATGATTTGAAAATGCTGTCTTCCGAAGATATGGAGAAGCGTGTTCTGAAACCTCACTATTGGGACCGTTGCAAGGCTGATACCATTCATAGTCAGGATATCGCCAATATCCTGGTAGATTGGGTTTGGGCTAGTGGAGCCTGGGGAATCAAATACACCCAGGAAATTTTGGGTATCAATGCGGACGGGATAGTAGGACCGAAAACAATTGCTGCTATTAATGCAGCTAATCCGGAAGAACTATTCCGTAAAATATGGAATCGTAGAGAACAACATTTTCGTGCTTGCGCATCCAAGCCGGGGCAAGCCAAGTTCCTGAAGGGATGGTTGCGAAGATTGGACGGTATTCGATACGGGAAACTAATTCTGAATGTATGAGAGCCTTATTAGTCACAGTTATAATATTAGCCTTGATGTCATCATGCCGGACATCAAGGCTAAGTTCATCAGTCTTGAATGAACGTGATAGTGTTTATATTGAGATTGAAAAATTGGTTCCGGTGGAAATTCCGGCAGACAGTGCGGCAATCCGCGCTTTACTTGAATGTGATAAGAATGGCAAGGTTGTTTTAAAATGGCTTGATATGGCCAACACAAAAAATGTGCAGCTTCAATTCCTGTTGGATAGTCTGGGCAATCTGATGACTAATTTTAAAGTGCCTCCGGACACGATATATCTTCCATCCAAAGAGACATCAATCTCCACCAATAAAAATAGAGTCGAAACCAAAATTGTGGAGGTTGAAAAGAGGCTGAACCGGTGGCAGCGATTCTGTCTATGGTTTACTTCTATTATCTTAGTTTATATATGTATCAGAATCGTATTATTTATTCGTAAAAAAATTGCAAAAGAATGGCTATAAATGAGAAAGCAACAGTCGAGTTACAAGTCAATGGAGAACAAGCGAAACAAGAACTGAAAGCATTGGAAGGCACTGCTATTCGTTTGCAGCAGGAGATAAATGCGGCATATGCAGCAGGTGACATTAAGAAGATGAAAAAACTGCAAAAGGAGTTGGATACTACAAATCGGCAACTCAAAATGATGCGAACGAACACGGTTAATATAAATGAGGCAATGAAGAATCTTTCGGATAAAAGTCCGAAGGATCTGCAAAATATGCTCAAAGCTATTAATCGTGAATTAAATTCAGGTCGGGTAACGCGTGGATCAACAGAATGGAAGATATACCAGAAACAATTGAAAGCTGTAAAGACAGAAATGGCGAAGCTCAGGGATGAAAGTAGAGAGTCTGAAGGATGGCTTACCCGATTTAATAACGGCTTTTCAAAGTGGGGTGGCTTGCTCGCTTCTACGGCTGCCGCGATTACAGGTGTTTCGATGGCTCTCTCTGTATTACGTAAGAATCGTGACGAAAAAGAATCTTCAGCCGCGAATTTGAAAGCATTAACCGGATTGGATGATGATTCTATCCAATGGCTGAAAAGACAGGCTGAAATATTGTCTACGTCTATGGATAAGACGAAGTTGCGTGTAACGCAGTCCAGTAAAGACATTTTGGAAGCTTACATGTTGGTTGGTTCGGCCAAACCGGACTTGCTAACTAACAAAGAGGCGTTAAATGCTGTGACGATTGAGGCGATGCGCCTTGCTTCTGCTGCAAAAATGGATTTGAAGGATGCGGTAGAAGCAATTACCATATCCTTAAATCAATATAGTGCTGAAGCTGACCAGGCCAGCCGGTTCACTAATGTTTTGGCTGCAGGTTCTCAGAAAGGTTCTGCAAACGTTGTTAGTCAGGCAGCTGCCATTGTCAAAGCTGGTGTTTCGGCATCTGGAGCAAAGGTTCAATTTGAAGAACTGGTCGGGACTATAGAAATGTTAGGTGAAAAGGGTATAAAGGATGAGGTGGCCGGAACCGGACTTAAGAAATTCTTTTTGGTTCTTCAAACTGGGGCGAAAGAAACCAATCCGGCTATTGTAGGACTTGATAAGGCACTAGAGAACTTGCAGAAAAAACGTATGAGCGCCAAAGCAATCAAAGATATATTTGGGGAAGAGGGGTACAATGTAGCTAAAATCTTAATTGATAATACCGCAAAAGTAAAAGAATATACAAAAGCAGTTACAGGAACGAACGTTGCAATGATACAAGCTGCTATCAATTCTGATACCAACGAGGCTAAAATGGCTCAATACAAAAATCAGATAAAGGAAGCCGGGATTCAGTTAATGGAAAAATTGAATCCGTCATTATCCGCATTAACAGGATGGACAACCAAGCTGATTAAGGCTGCTCCGGCATTGATTGACTGGACACAGCAGTATGGGCGTATTATCGTTTATGCGGGTACTGTTTTGACTACTTATATTGTAGCAAAGAAACTCCATTGGTTTTGGCTTAATAAAGTCAAAACAGAAACCGGACAATATATCCTGGTACAGAAGTTAAAGCAGTTTTGGGATAAAGCTGTTACGGCATCAACTTATTTGTATGTTGCTGCTACGGCTCTTTTAACTGGAAGAATTCAACGGGCGCAGATAGCAATGAAGGCTTTTTTTACAGTTACCAAATTTCATCCTTTAGGGCTTCTTTTAACTGTCATTACTGCTGTAGCCGGAGGTATTTATTTACTTGCTACCAGAACAAAGAAAGCTAAAACACTCACTGAAGAATTTTTCTCTGCCATTAGCGAAGAGAGAAATGAACTGAACAAAATTTATAATCAGCTTCTAAAAACAAATGAAAAAACGGCCGAAAGAACCCGGTTAATTAATGAATTCAATTCTCAGTTTGGTAAATACCTCACCAATCTACTTGATGAAAAAAGTACTGTTGATGATATAAAGAAGGCATACAAAGAGGCAACGGCAGCTATGAATGACCATTATGCCCGTGAATTGTTGGCAAGCAAACAAAGCGAGATAGTTAAAGAAAGCTTGGACGCCCAGTCGAAAGCTCTTAAAAAATCAGTTGATATTGCTGTTAATGCCACAAAGGAACAAAAAGCAAGATTATCGGAATTGATTAATGACGTAACGAATCAGACCATAACAGAGAATCCGGAGTATGGAGCCGGGAATGTGAGACAGAAGATTTATGGGCAAATTAATAAAGAGTTTGGTTCGGGAGCAGCTTACGATTTATTTGGCGGTTCTCAGGGCTGGGAGGATTTTTCAAAAGAAATTTCCCCTTTCATCAAAGCGGCGGATGAAACGATAAACAAGGTGGCTAAATTAAAAGATGAACTGTCTCCGTTTATAAAAAATCTTTCTAATGCTTCGGTAGGAAATGATGGCAACAATGACAATAATGATACACCTACTGGTGATGATCTATCCGACAAAGAAAAGCAAAAACTATTGAAGGAGAATCTTCAAAAGGTGGAAGCTGCTGCCGCTAAAGAAGAAGCGATTATCAAAACTAAATATGCCAAAGGAGAAATGGCATATCGTGACTATTGTAAGCTTATTAATGAGAATGACATAAAAGAGCTTGACGAAAAAATGGCTCTGTATGATTCAGAGAGCAATGAATATAACCAGTTCTTGACAAAGAAGCAAGACCTGCTTAAAAAAGGACTTGAGCAAGAGACACAGTTCACCATCGACGAGCTTGATGTCCGTGCTAAAAAAGAAGAGATAGCACTCGTATCCTCATATTATGACCGCAAAATCTCGAAACAGGCTCTTGAAGAAGGACTATTTCAACTAGAGATTGAAACCTTGCAGAAAAAGCAAGCTCTTTATACTAAGGACTCTAAAGAATGGCAGGATTACGAGAAGAAGATTATCGACCGTGAAAATTCCGAGAAGCTTCGCAAGCAAGAAGAGTACCAGAGGTTATTGTCATCCATCCGTGCGGAATATGGGAAAAAGGATATTGATTCTTTAATGCAAGAGGAAATAGAGGGTATTGATTATCTACATAAAAAGGGATTACTCAAAGAGGAAGAATATCAGAAAATATTAAAGGCTATAAAACGAAAGTATGCCAATGAGTCCAATCAACAAATTGTAAATGGCTGGGATAAAGAAATCTCTGAAGCTTTACAGAGTGCCAGGAATAAAGCCAAAATAGATAATGCTAAAGAGGGTGAAAATAATAGCTTCTGGGGAGCTTTATTTGGGATGGATGCAGATATTCATCAAAAGACTATTGATAATCTCAATAAAATGCAAGAAGGAGGTCTGATTTCCCATCGGGCTTATTTAGAGGCAATGGCGAACGAAAATTCGACTTATCTTACTGATATGGCAGATAAAATGCAGACTTTTTATAGTCAAATCAATGGAGTAGTTTCAAGCTATTCAAACTTTTCTCAAGCATCCTCTGAACTTGAAATAGCAAAAATTGAAAAGAGGTATGATGCAGAAATTAAAGCTGCGGGAGATAATAAAACGAAGGTGGCTAAACTTGAGAAAGAAAAGGAGAAAGCTATTAATAAAGAAAAGAAGAAAGCGAATAAAAAAGCGACAACAATACAGATAGCACAAGCATTGGCGGAAACTGCAATGGCTGCATTAAACGCTTATAATGCAGGATGGGAAGCCGGGTTCCCCGCGGGGCCGATACTTGCACCATTGTTTGCAGGCTTAGCTGTAGCTAGCGGATTGATACAGGTAGCTACAATTAAGAAGCAGGCTCAGGCTCAAGAAGCCCAATACTATTCCGGTGGATTTACCCCGGTTGGTGATCCGAGAAAAGAAGTAGGTGTAGTTCATGCGAATGAGTTCATCGCTAATCATAAGGCCGTCAATAACCCGAATGTTCTTCCGGTGCTGCAACTAATTGATTATGCACAGAAGAACAATACGATAGGTTCACTGACCGCCGAAGATATATCTGCGAGTCTCGGCAATTTCAGAAGCCCGGTTATTGCTTCTGAGAGCTCTTCTGCAGTCAATGATAAAACAGACTTGATTTTAGGTCTAGTATCCAATTCAATGAGCAGAACCACTGAGGTTCTTGAGAATTTAGCTGCTACCTTAGATGAGGGCATTGAATCGTATGTGACCATCGATGGAGAACACGGATTTGAGAAACAGTACAATCATTATAAAAAATTGAAAGCTAATAAATCAAGATAGTATGACAGAACTTTTTTTAGATGGTAATAAGGTTTTAGTTAAAGAACCGATATCAATTAAAGTAGTTGATGAGAATCCCTATATAACAAAATCAGGCAAATATACTTATGACATAGAAATCCCTTTGAATGGTAATACGGAAAACGCAAAGATTTTTAATAATATGAACAGGATGGATGTTAAAAAAGTGATTTTGAAAAAAAATGCTAGACTTGTTATTAATGGACATAATGTGATAGTAGGTACTGCAACAATTACATCTATAACGGATTCATCAGTCAAAATACAAATTCTATCAGGAAATGCAAATGTTAATTTTTTGTCTAAGAATGAAAATTTGTATATTGATGAATTGGATTTAGGTGATATGGTAGACAATGAAGGGAATCCCATGTGTGGAGGTAAAGAGGTCATAAGCTTTTTTGGTAGAATCAAGGATGAAAACGAGAGGTTAAAGAGGTTATTTGGCAAATATGGGGAGACTGATTTCGTTTTCTTTCCGGTTGGGAATAAACAAAATGGAGTTGTGCTGAATAACTTGTGCTTGAAAAAAATGACAACATCGACTGAGACCCCTTTCTGGAAAAGTTTTAGCTATTCAACATCATTGTCAATAGGTGATTTAGATTATAATGTAACTGGGCACGCTTGTGCACAGCCGTACTTTTGTACTGTTTTAAAACGTATATTTGAATCATTGGGTTACAAGATTGTTGAAAATCAAATTGAGGATACGATTCTTAGGAATATATTTATTGTCAATAGTCAGACTGGAGGGAGTTATGCACAATTACTTCCACATTGGACCTTGAATGAGTTCATTTCACAAGTTGAGTATTTCTTTGGAGTGGTTTTAAAGATTGATGATCAGGATAAGGAAATTAGAATATTACTTCGAAATTCATTTTGGAAAGGTAAGGTTGTCTACTTGGAGCATATAATTGATGAATATACGGTCAATTGCGATGAAGAAGAAACTACTGATATTTCAAATGGGAACATTTCTTATGATTTTGAAAATGTAGACAAATACTTGAAGGTTAGTGATGATGTAATGGAGCAAGTCGAAAAGAAAATTTTTGAGAGCTATTCGGAATTGTCTACCTATTGTAATGGGTTAAGTAGTGATGATAAAAAAAAGTATGTTTTTGAAACTGGAGGTATGCAGTATATTTATTGTGACGGTGATTTAAAGGAGGTGAATCAGTTGCGTAATTTAGTGAGAAATACAAAAGATGCAGATGCGGACATTGAATTAAAAATAGTTCCTGTAGAGATGCAGACATATCGGACGAATTGGGAGGGATGTGGCTATGATGATTTCTTTAAAAATTGGTATCCGACAAAAGGACCAGATTTTAATAATGTGATTATGATGGCTTCTGAGTATATAGTCAGTCAAGGCGATATACAAGGGAGTGTGCAGGACTTGATAGAAGGCACGGCGGAAAGTCCTAGCAAAAACACTCGTATAGAGGTAGCTATGAACGATGGCGTTTTACAGCATGTACAAAAAGATGACGGGAGTGCGTCACAAGTATTCCCTTGGCCTTTTATTTTAACCAATGATCTTTTAAATGGCATAAAGAATCGGGGCTTTTCTTTCGAGCTTAATAAGGTTGATGGGCGGACAACGATGTTTGATGTCGTTTATAATGAAACAACGACAGTCAATACACAATGTGAGAATGTTATTCAGTTCATAACAGATAAGATGTATGACCCTATGAGCCTTTTTGTCATACATAATAAAGCCTATCTATGCAAACAGATAGAATACCAATTGGAGGGCCATGGAATAAAGTCTGTTAAGACAGGATACTTTTACGAGGCTACTTAAAATAAACCATCAAAGTGCTTTGTTTCTTCGTGCACGGGCATGTCCTCCCCTTTCAAGTATTTGTTTGTTGTAGAGATATCCGCATGACGTGCCTGATCACGAGCAATGACTATTCCTTCAGAATTTGCCAGGTCACGAATTCCTGTGTCTTTCAATGAGTAAAATTGATAGGAATCAGGGAAATTCAAGGCGGTACGGATTTTGTTAAAATATGTTCTGTATGCTCGTGCACTGGATTTCTCATGTGTGGGCATGAAGTTCTGACCGAACAGATAGCATTCATTATCATGACTGAATATTTTTAAGTCAATCATTGATTTAATTAATGTATCATTCAGGCCTACCATTCCATCTTTGCGGTTCTTGGATATGCTGGAGCCGATATATACTTTTTGTTCCTTCAGGAATATGTCGCGCAGTCTTATATTCGACAGTTCTTCCGGACGGATAAGCGTATAATACTCGAATTGGCATAGTAAAAGGAAGTAAGGGTTGTTAGCTTGCAGGTACGTTCTCAATTTTGCAAGGTCTTTAGGAGATAGCGGAATCCTTTTCTTCTCTCCTTCAGCAAGCGATTTGATATCTTCGACAGGATTGGTATCAATATATTGTTTCTCCATTAGCCAGGTGCAGAATGAAGATAGCCAGGTGCGATAGTTATTTCTAGTACGGGCAGAAGAATCACGGTCAATAAGTATGTAGTCTAAAAAGTCACTGGCATAAGTCTTATCAAATTGATAAATATAAATAGCCGGCTTAACCCTTTTATCATTATACTCTGTGAGTATTTTGATTCGTTTTTTGTAATCCAGGAAGGTACTCTCTTTATAAGTGTGTGATTTATATAACTTGCTGATATATTTATAATACAAATCGATAACATCTGTGAATAATGTGTATTGTCGTGAATTGGACGTGTCTGCCCAAGGATTCCAGCCCGAACGAAGTTGGTATGTCAGATTTGTGATAACTTCCGTTGCTCTTCTTTTGCGTTCACTTACCTTCTCAATACCGTCAAGCATATACTTTTTCCGTTTCATTTTTTGTTCTAACGGGTCATAAGACTTAAAGTCAATATACCAGTTCTTTCCGGTATGTAACTTGGGTAATGTGTACCCGATGATATTATCAATCGAAGCTCCTTTTCTTTTAGATAAAGACATTTTTTACTACGTTTTTTCGATTTTTAAAACGTAGGATGGTTGATACTCTGAAAAAATAGTGTCCGACATTTGTCCGACCTATAAACGATAAATAGCTGTAAGTTATTAACTTACAGCTATTTTACCTTGCACGGGAGGAGAGGCTCGAACTCCCGACACCCGGTTTTGGAGACCGGTGCTCTACCAACTGAGCTACTCCCGTGTTTGCGGCTGCAAAGGTAGTAGAAACTTCTGAATCTCCAAACATTCGGGTAAATAAGTTTTGAACTATTTTAATTTTTCCCATTCATCGGGCTTGAAACCGACCAATACCAAACTGTCTGTTACTACTAGAGGACGTTTCACCAACTTACCGTTTGTTGCCAGCAGTTCTATTTGTTCCTCTTCGCTCATGCTTGGCAACTTCTCACTCAGTTTCAGCTCTTTATAAACGAGTCCGCTAGTGTTGAAGAATTTCTTTATAGGCAGACCGCTACGGGGAATCCATGCTTTTAGCTCTTCTACTGTAGGATTTTCTTCTACAATCAACCGGTTTGTATATTCAATGTTATTTTCTGTTAACCACTTTTTGGCTTTTTGGCATGTGCTGCATGCCGGGTACTGCAAAAATAAAGGTGTCATACTCATTTCTAATTTATTATTTGATATTTGTTGTTTCACATTTAGGGTAGTAACTGTAAATCCTGATACATGATTCGATAGGCAGCCGCTTTCTTATCCAATGCCAATGGGTATGCTCGCGATGATGAAGGCATACGATACAGCCTCATTGCACGTTTCTCAAAAACAAACTCCGAATAATCGCCGACTTTCGGTTCTTCTACATCCAATTGTTGCCGGAGTGTGTCAGTAGCTTTCTGACCGGTAGTAACGATGGCCTTACATTCGGGAAGCCGACGAAGCATTGCGGCAATATCGGTGGCTTCCACAACCTCCAGAAACTTATCGGACGCATTGTCTTGTAGTCGGCGAACGGACGAGGCCGTATCGAACAGTGCAATTCCTTTCTCATTTAGAAAGTCTATAATCCGTTCACGGCAAAACGCTTTCCGTGTAGGATTTAGAAAGTAGTCTTTGTCATTAAAAAACAACACACCGAAAATGCGCCACATATCATTATTCAGGTTCGGGTAATAGAAGTCCATAGACCAACGCTTTTTCTGCGGTGGAAAACTTCCCAGCATTAGCAGTTTGGCTTTTGCCGGAAGAAATGGTTCTAGTGGATGTTTCTCGATTTCCATCATTATGTATCATTTTAATTTCATGCAAAAATAGTGATAATGTTTATTTCGTTCAAAATCAATGTGAAAAAATGCAATATATAAAATATTTACGTATTTTTGTGGCATAATGAATAGACAGTCTTTTATAATATCATTGAGAGTTCAAGTTGTTGTAAGTTGTTTATTGAGTTCATTCTTCTTTTTAAGCGAGAATGGTTACGCTTCGGAACAAGTTACGTTTATAGAAACCATAGAAACCCCTACGGATAATGCAACGGCAACGGTAAGGGGACGTGTTGTCGATACCAACGGCGAGCCGCTTATCGGGGCAACCATTCGTGAGAAAGGAGGAGCGAACGGAACTGTCAGTGATATAGACGGTAACTTCTTTTTGTCCGTTCCGGATAGCGCTATTCTGCAAGTTTCCTTTATCGGTTATGAGACAGTGGAAGTCAAAGTAGCGGGTAGGGCAATGCTTGAAATCTCCCTTCGGGAAAATACGGTCATGCTTGATAATGTAATTGTGACTGCTCTAGGGCTTGAAAAGGATGAATCTACTTTGGCCTATTCGACTCAGAAAATAAAAGGGGAAGAACTGAATCGGGTAAAGGAGATAAATATGATAACAGCCCTTGCCGGAAAAGCTGCAGGAGTGCAGGTCAACAAGAATTCTTCCGGTATGGGTGGTTCTGCCAAAATCACTCTCCGGGGAGTCCGTTCGGTATCCGGAGATAATCAGCCGCTTTATGTGATAGACGGTGTGCCGATGTCCAACACTTCTCCGGAACAGGCTTATTCGGCGATTGGCGGAACGGCAAATGCCGGAAACCGGGATGGAGGAGATGGTATCTCCAATCTGAATCCGGAGGATGTAGAAAGTATCAGTATCTTGAAAGGCGCCCCGGCAGCGGCTTTGTATGGAAGTCTGGCTGCCAATGGAGTAATCCTGATCACTACCAAAAAAGGAAATTCTACAGGGAAAAGAAGTATCCACTTCTCTACCGGACTTACTTTTGAAAAGGCTTTCAGCTTGCCACGGATGCAAAATAGCTATGGGGTGAGTGATGTGATAGATAGTTGGGGTGAAAAGGAAAGTTTGGAGGTGCATGATAATCTGAATGATTTTTTCCGTACCGGACTTACTTCGATGACTTCCGTATCCGTCAGTCACGGAAATGAAAATCTGCAAACTTATTTCTCTTATGCCAATACTACCGGACGGGGTATTATTGAAGGGAATAAATTAAAGAAGCATAACATCAATCTGCGTGAAACGGCTGCCATGTTCAACAAACGTCTGAAGTTGGATGGCAATGTCAATGTTATGAAACAAACGGTTGAGAATAAGCCCGTCTCAGGAGGTTTCTATATGAATCCGTTAGTAGGGCTTTACCGTTTTCCGCGTGGCGAAGATCTGTCTTATTATAAGGAGCATTTTGAAACTTATAATGAAGAGCGTAATTTGAATGTGCAGAATTGGCATACGTTTACCGAAGATTTCGAGCAGAATCCATATTGGATAGTGAATCGCATCCAAAGCAAGGAAACACGCACACGTGTCATTCTTGCTCTTTCCGCCACTTTCAAAGTGAGTGGTTGGCTGACGATACAAGCACGTGGCAATATGGATTATTGGGCTGACAAATTGCGTCAGAAATTCTATGCTTCTACCGCAACTGCTTTATGCGGAGTGAACGGGCGTTATCTTGAAATGGACTATCAGGAAACGCAGATGTATGGTGACGTGATGGCTATGTTTAAGAAAACATGGGGTGATTTTACTCTGGATGCGGCTATCGGCGGCAGTATCAATGATAAGGTGGTGAACTCAACCCGTTACGACTCGAAGAATGCTTCTTTGAAATATGCCAATGTGTTTAATATTGCCAATATCGTGATGAACAGCTCTGCCAGTATTGATCAGAAGATAGATGCACACCGGCAGTTGCAATCACTTTTCGGTACGGCTCAGATAGGTTATAAGGAAAAGATATTTCTTGATTTGACAGCCCGTAATGACTGGTCGTCCACGTTGTCCTATACCAAACATGAGAAATCAGGATTTGCTTATCCGTCCGTCGGTCTTTCCATATTGCTTGATAAATGGCTGAAATTGCCTGAATGGATTTCTTTTGCAAAGCTACGCGGGGCTTACAGTAAAGTGGGAAATGATATCCCTCTGTACATCACAAATTCCACTTCGCACGTCAATGCCGGTGGTGAAGTACAGGCAAATGATGCTGCGCCTTTTAAAGAAATGGAACCGGAAATGACTCATGCTATGGAATTCGGAACGGAATGGAAATTCTTCCGACACCGTTTGGGAATTAACTTGACTTATTATCGCACAAATACGTATAATCAGTTTTTCAAACTTCCTGCTCTCGCCGGTGATGAGTTTGCTTATCGGTATGTGAACGCCGGAAATATTCAAAACAAGGGATGGGAAATTACGCTGAATGCTACTCCGGTGTTAACTTCTGACTTCACATGGAAGACGTCGCTCAACTTTTCTTCCAATAAGAATAAGATTGTGAAGTTGCATGATGACTTGAAGGAGTTTGTTTACGGACCTACAAGTTTTTCTTCAAGCTATGCTATGAAATTGGTGAAAGGCGGTTCTATCGGGGATATATATGGAAAAGCTTTTGTGCGCGATGATAAGGGAAAGATTGCTTATGGGACGGAAGGAGACCATAAAGGGCTGCCGTTGGTGGAAGGAGATGGTAATACGGTGAAAGTAGGAAATGCCAATCCGGTCTTTTTGATGGGATGGAATCATACGTTTTCTTACAAGGGATTCAGTCTTTACTTCTTGCTCGACTGGCGTTATGGTGGTAAAGTCCTTTCGCAAACGCAGGCGGAAATGGATCTTTATGGAGTGTCGGAAATAACTGCAGATGCTCGTGATAAAGGATATGTTGTGCTGGAAGGGGAACGGATAGACAATGTGAAAGGATTCTATAAGAATGTGGTAGGCGGACGTGCCGGAGTGACGGAATATTATATGTACGATGCCACCAATCTGCGTTTGCGTGAAGTGTCGCTGAGTTACAATTTCCCTAAGGAATGGATGCAGAAAACTAAAGTATTGAAGAATGTGCAACTTTCGTTTGTAGCCCGTAATCTGTGTTTCTTGTATAAGGAAGCACCTTTTGACCCGGATCTGGTACTTTCTACAGGAAATGATAATCAAGGTATCGAGGTGTTCGGAATGCCTACTACCCGTAGCCTGGGTTTTACGCTGAAATGTGAGTTTTAAAAGCTGAAAAGGGAAAATGAAGAAACGATACATATATTTATATTTGATAGGCTGGTGGCTTTTTTGCGTAGCATGCACGGGTAACTTCCGCGATTATAATACCGATCTGTCCGGGATTACGAATGAAGATCTGATCATTGACGATAATGGTTATGGAATCCGTCTGGGGATTATCCAACAAGGCATTTATTTTAATTACGATTACGGAAAGGGGAAGAACTGGCCTTTCCAGTTGATACAGAACCTGAATGCGGATATGTTCAGTGGATATATGCATGACGCCAAACCTCTGAACGGCGGTTCCAATAATTCCGATTATAATATGCAGGACGGTTGGAACAGTGCGATGTGGACACATATGTATTCGTATATTTTTCCACAGATATATCAGTCGGAGAATGTTACCCGTGACACCCATCCAGCCCTGTTCGGCATTACGAAAATATTGAAAGTGGAAGTAATGCATCGGGTGACGGATTACTATGGCCCTATTATTTACAGGTATTTTGCGAATGCGGAAAAGCATTATCAACCTGATACACAGAAAGAGGTCTATTATGAATTTTTTAATGAATTGGATTCTGCCGTTGTCGCTCTTACCGGTTATATAGAAGAAAAACCGGAATCCAATGGGTTCGCCCGTTTTGATATTCTGCTGGATGGCAAGTATTCCTCTTGGGTGAAGTTTGCCAATTCTTTACGCTTGCGTTTGGCTATGCGTCTTGCATCAATCGCTCCCGACAAGGCACGTTCGGAAATAGAAAAGATAAAGGAAAATGATTACGGTTTCTTTGAGAGAGGATCGGAAAAAGTTGCGGTTTCTACAAAAACGGGATATACTAATCCGTTGGGGGAACTTAATCTGGTGTGGAATGAAACGTATATGAATGCTTCAATGGAGTCTATACTTACGGGATACGATGATCCCCGACTCAAAGCCTATTTCGTTCCTTGTACGGATGAAAAGTTTAGGGGAGAGTATCGTGGCGTTCGTCAGGGAACCTGTTTTGCACATAATCATTATGCAGGGCTGTCCCGATTGTCGGTCACACAGGCTACGGACGCACCTCTGATGACGGCTTCTGAAGTCTGGTTTTTACGTGCTGAGGCCGCTTTACGCGGTTGGACAGACGAAGATGAAGAAAACTGCTATCGGAACGGAGTGATGACTTCTTTCGAACAATGGGGTGTCTATGGAGTAGAAGATTACTTGAAGAGCGAACGGATAGCTTCGAATTTTGTAGACACTTATGAAACGGAGAATAATGTGGAAGCTCGTTGTAAGGTATCACCAAAATGGAATCCGTCGGATGATAAGGAGAAAAAGCTGGAGAAGATTATTACCCAAAAGTGGATTGCCATGTTTCCCGAAGGCTGTGAAGCTTGGGCTGAACAACGACGTACGGGATATCCCCGCTTGTTTCCCGTACGTTTCAATCATAGCAGGAACGGATGTATAGATTCGGAGACGATGGTACGCCGACTTCACTTTCCCGGTACTTTGCAAACAGAAGATCCGGAGCAATATTCTGCTCTTGTGAAAGCTTTGGATGGAGAAGATCATGAAGGTACACGCCTATGGTGGGACACGGGAAATAATAGTTTGGAATAAAAAATCTGTGTAAGTAATGTGTGTATATGTGCAGGTTTAACTAATTTTGCGCTTTCATTAAAAAACACATTTATTCATGAAACAGATTATTGCTGCTTTTTTCCTTTGTATATTGCTTTGGGCCGTGCCGGGATTGCGGGCTCAAAACATACAGTTGCATTATGATTTCGGACGTTCCCTGTATGATAAAGATTTAAAAGGTCGTCCTTTGCTGACTTCTACCGTAGAGAAATTCCATCCCGATGCTTGGGGAAGTACCTATTTCTTTGTTGATATGGATTATACTTCCGACGGGGTAGCTTCCGCTTATTGGGAGATTGCCCGTGAGCTGAAATTCTGGAAAGCTCCTTTTTCCGCACATCTCGAATATAACGGTGGTTTGGCAAAAGGATTTTCTTACAATAATGCTTATCTGGCCGGTGCTACCTATACTTATAACAATGCTTCTTTCTCAAAAGGTTTCACTGTGAGCGCCATGTATAAGTACATTCAGAAGCATAAATCACCTAACAATTTCCAATTGACAGGTACCTGGTACATTAATTTTTGCCATAACTTGCTGACTTTCTCCGGGTTTGCCGACTGGTGGCGCGAGGAAACGGATTATGGGAAAACGATCTTCCTTACCGAACCACAGTTTTGGGTAAACCTGAACCGTATTAAAGGAGTAAATAAGAATTTCAACTTAAGTATAGGCTCGGAAGTGGAATTAAGTAATAACTTCGGTAATCGTGATGGCTTTTATGCAATCCCGACACTAGCCCTAAAATGGACATTGAATTAAATGAAAACAGATTTAATCTACGGTGTTGAAGACCGTCCTCCTTTTAAAGATGCGCTATTTGCCGCTTTGCAACATCTGTTGGCTATCTTTGTTGCCATCATTACACCGCCACTTATCATTGCGAGTGCTTTGAAACTGGATGTGGAGAAGACGAGTTTTCTGGTCTCTATGTCTCTCTTTGCCTCAGGAGTATCAACTTTCATTCAATGTCGCCGTTTCGGAACGATAGGAGCGGGGCTGCTCTGTATTCAGGGAACCAGTTTCTCTTTTATAGGGCCTATCATAGCCACAGGGCTTGTCGGTGGATTACCTCTAATTTTCGGTTCCTGTATGGCTGCCGCGCCCATCGAGATGATTGTCAGCCGTACTTTTAAGTACTTGCGTAATATCATCACTCCGTTAGTATCCGGCATTGTTGTGCTACTTATCGGATTGAGCCTGATAAAAGTCGGGATCGTATCTTGCGGAGGCGGATATTCTGCTATGGATAATGGAACCTTTGCAACTTGGGAAAATCTATCTATTGCTGCACTGGTGCTTTTAAGTGTATTGTTTTTCAATCGTTGCGGAAATAAATACCTGCGCATGAGTTCCATTGTTCTTGGGCTTTGTCTTGGTTATGGCTTGGCTTTCGTCTTAGGGAAAGTCGATATGAGCTCTCTGAATGTAGAAATGCTGATGAGTTTCAATATTCCTCAACCTTTTAAATATGGCATTGACTTCAATGTTTCCTCTTTTATAGCTATTGGGCTGGTTTACTTGATTACGGCTATTGAAGCGACGGGCGATGTGACTGCCAATTCTATGATATCCGGTCTTCCGATTGAAGGCGATTCTTATCTGAAACGAGTTTCAGGTGGAGTAATGGCAGACGGATTCAACTCTTTCCTTGCCGGAGTTTTTAACTCCTTCCCAAACTCTATCTTTGCGCAGAACAACGGTATTATTCAACTGACTGGAGTAGCTAGTCGCTATGTAGGTTATTATATTGCTACAATGCTTGTACTTTTGGGCTTGTTCCCCATTGTAGGGGCTGTTTTTTCACTAATGCCCGATCCTGTATTGGGTGGCGCAACCTTGCTGATGTTCGGTACGGTAGCCGCCGCAGGTATCCGCATTGTCTCTTCTCAGGAAATCGGTCGTAAGGAAACGTTGGTATTAGCAGTCAGCCTTTCTCTTGGCTTGGGAGTAGAATTAATGCCGGACGTACTGCAACAAGCCCCCGAAGCAATTCGAAGTATATTTTCATCGGGAATCACTACCGGAGGCCTGACTGCAATTATTGCAAATATAGTAATACGTGTAAAAGAGGAGAAAGATTAATCTTTAATACTCAGATTACTCATTTTGTCAGTTATATGGAAGGGGAAATCCGGATATTCGTAGAGACTGAAACGAGGTTCGGTTTCCCCTTTGGTGTAGCTCCATATCGAAGCATAATCTTCCGGGTCTTCTCCCATTTTAGCCAATTGGCGCAGATAAGCGGCCAACGATTTGTTCTCTACAATATAAATTTGTCCCATCCGGTCAATAATCGGACTGTGGCGGCGCGTTCCGTCATGTTCAAAACATAGGATGCGTTTCCCTTCTTCTGTAAGTCCCACTAATTGGAAAGTCATACTTTTGCCGATGGCCGGTAAATTCAGTACACTGCGATCTGTGGCAAGGAAAGGTAAGTGATGTTTTCTCATGAACCGCCTTAACTGTTTGGCAACCTCTTCTTTTTCTTTCGTATCTTTTTCTGCTCCCGTCTTCGTTTCCAATATCTTATATAATTCTTCTGCCTGTTCCGGTGTCATTCTGCCATATGTTTTTTCCTCCTGCTGTTCCTGCATTGAACGGCTGTTGGGTGCGAATACCGCATAATTTTCATTAAAGCCCTTCACGGAAAAAGTATAGTAACACATCACTCCCAATGAATTAAGCACTTGTCGAAGCCGTGTCGTATGTCCTCGTCGCGAAGCTGCCACTGTGTACACCAATTGGTTCGTGATGATCCATCCGGCGGAGAGTATCTTCCGAATAGCCTCTTTAGCTTCCGGAGTCACCTCCAATGGGGTCTGGAAATGGGTCTGAATAATAAACTGTTTCACACCGGCTGCCGAAGCCTTTTCTTTGAATTCCCGCAATATCTCCACTAACTCGTCATTGATGCGCATCGGTAAATAGGCTGGTAAACGGGAACCTAACCTTACCCGTTGCAGTTCTGCATATTTTTCACCCTCCGGACGGTCAAGGTTCGCTTTCTGTTTGCGTACGGCCATTCGATATACCGCATCCAGAATGTGTTGAAGCGTCTTATTCTGACTCATCAGCGCATCTCCTCCGGTGATAAGAATATCCCGCAATTGCGTATCTTCTTCAAAATAAGTCATCAAGCGTCGTAATTTGCGTTCCCATGACTCTTTCGGTCGTAACGTTTCAAACTCAAAATTCAACCGTTCGCTCTGAAAATCATACATCCGTTGACAAGAAGCGCAAAGTCCTCCGCACGCTCTTCCCATCGTATCGGGAATAAGAATAGCAACCTCCGGATAACGTCGATGAATATTATGTCCATCCGGTAATAGCCATCCTGCCGCATTCGGTTTCCCCGCCTCTACAATATCTTCTTTCTCCCATGCGCGGATATTTCCATAAGTTTCTACCAGTCGTGGCGAGTAAAGAATATAGCTCCGGATCGCTTCATCGTTATATCCATATCCCGTAACATTGAGTAATGACAGGTAATAAGGAGTGGCAAAAAACGGCATCCCTTTCTTTCGGGCACGATAAAGCAAATACATTGTTTCTGACGAAAGTGAATTTCCCAGAAAACGGTTCAGCTCTCCCGGACTCTTAACAGCCATTGCCAAATGAAAGCGAAAGTCATTCCACCATTCACTCACCAGTCTGTATTTCTCTTCATAATTCATCCCTTCTTCAAAATGAAAACGTGCCGAAGGCTTCGACTTTCTGTTTTCAATCTTTTGAATCAGTAGATGTAACATCCGCTCCTTATTCTCATCCCGCACTTCCCGTACCTCTTCATCCAATCCTGTTTCCCAACGGTCATTCCGGTTTTTGATACGTTGCGGAGACGGTAAAGGTATTACATCCCCTTTCAATCGTTTGAACATTTGAAAGAGTTCTATGAATAAATCTGTCGGTAACTCCATGTTTTCCAATGTTCCCGTCAGAAATTCATAAAGCAACCGTATTGTCTGTATTGACATATCCTGTCCCGTAGACAGTTCATGGACATCCTGTCCATCATAATGGAGTAAAAGTCGAATTTGCTCCCTAGCCTCTTTCGCAGTCTTATTCTCCATTCTGCAAGTCTCTGGAAATCGTTGCATTTTGAGCTTAAACTCCTCAACAGAAGAGCTTTTATCAGCCATCTCCACCACTTCCGGAATTTCTTGATTATAGATTTGTTTCAATTGTGAAAAAGTAAGTGTAAGCATTTTCTTTTGTTTCATAAGCAATCTCTCTATTTAATGGTATATAAAGATACGAAAAAAGCGGAAGTTCTATACCTCCGCTTTTTCTATCGTGCTAATCTTTACGATTTTCTAACATTTTAGAGCAACTTATTTTTTCGTTTCCGTGTCATCATTCTTGCGTTTCGGCTCTTTTTTTGCCAATAAGACAATATTATACACATAATCCGTCATCCACTGTTCCGAGTATCCCAGACGTTCCTTGTATTGACGTACAGCCGCTGCGGTCTTGTGCACATCATCAGCTTTCCATACAGTCTTTGTGCAAACATCGTGGACCGTTTTCTGAGTCATGCCATAAAGTGCTTTCTTAAAGATAGACGGCATGCGGAACTTCCATTGCATCAGATTCCCCATCAACATCATCAGGTCGTTAGAAAATCCTTGATACATAAACAGATAAGATTGAATATCATTCTGAGTACGGCAGTTGCGTTTTACGGAAGAATCGATTTCTTTAAAGAAACTCTCATTCAATCCATAGTCCTGCATCAACATTTTGCGCGAGGCTGACTTTTCGGCCAATCCTAACTTGCCATTTTGCGTAGGTACCTTGAATAAACGTTTGAAGTTGGCTACATCCGGCAGGAAGCGGATATTTGTGATACCAAGGTTAGTGGCGATAACTGACTGGAAATAGACCCGGGTCAGAGAAATGAAATCTTCTACATTGCCGACTTTTGTTTCATCGGATTTTTTCTTGAATAAACCAAATAAGCCCATTGTTGTATTTACAATTTTATTATTTACAATTTACTAATTGAACGTGTGTGATAGCTTTGTTGCATACCAACCAAGCTGATATTTCGTGTGCAAAGGTACAAAAAACAGTTGGGTTTCACCAACATTCCAACTCCTTTTCAATATCCGGCATTATCTCTTTTCTGAAAACAGGATTCTGAATGCCGACTTTCTTCTGCGATGAGCCGAAAAGTACCATCATTGTTTAGTATAAGTCTCTAATGTAATTGCGATCATTCACCTTTCATCCGGAAGTAGAATTTATGATTCTCGAATACAGGTTCTGCAATACCATAACGAACGAATTTGGCAAGCAGATGTTCGGCGGCACGGCGTGAGATTCCTGTCTGACGACAATAACGGTTGAGTGATAGTAAAGTACCGTGTTCCAGTTGATCGAGCAAAAGCTGTTCACGTTCAGTGTAACGGATTAGTTCGCCACGGGGATTGTCGCTCTGTTGCCACACGCGGAGATGTATAGGTGTCGCCAATATGTTTTCGTCCTTGATACGGAGATAGGCGAGCGGTTTTCCGGTTTCGTCTTTGGCATACACCGGTTTGTGAAGGGTCTCTTCGATAGTGACTACCAATACCTGTCGTCCTTCTACTATGTATGTTTGCATTGTATATTCCACTTCGGGCACACAATAAAGTTGTGCGGCCGCCTCAATCATATATTTCTCCTCTTCGGAACGTACGCCTGCTATTTTTCCATTGTCTTTCACGCCAATAAGCAATCTTCCTCCGTCGGTGTTGGCAAAAGCGGACAAGGTCTTGGCTATCTTGCGTGCATCGGAAATTTCAAATTTGAAGTCCTGTTGTTGATGCTCTCCTTCAGCAATCAAAGTATGTATATAATCGGTATCTGTAAGCGGTTTCATGGCTACAAAGGTAGGTAAAAATGGCGAAAAGACCTTTTTTTGCATTATTTTCAAAGAATATTTCAAAAAAAATATTGTTTTTATGCGTTTATTTCGGGAAACAGTGTATTTTTGCGACACATTATTAACGAAAAAAATAAAAGGATTATGAAAGAATTGGTAGAAAAAGTAGCAGCTCTGTATGCTGACTTCGCAAAAGATGCTAACGCTCAGATTGAAAACGGTAACAAAGCAGCAGGAACTCGCGCTCGTAAAGCTTCTTTGGAAATCG
>OGMQ01000055.1_pt1 | contig 72091 bp, 49 predicted proteins | sample 1573291 | NCBI WGS metagenome assembly OGMQ01 (sample SAMEA2582008, study PRJEB24529) | metagenome | biome: Human gut stool | place: China | collected 2011
CGATAGGAGCCAAGCAGTTAGTAGTACAAGAAGCGTTAGATACGAATTGAGTACCTTTAACGTATGTTTTTTCGTTTACACCGCAAACGAACATCGGAGTGTCATCTTTAGAAGGAGCTGACATTACAACATATTTTGCACCAGCTTCGATATGAGCCTGAGCTTTGTCTTTGCTCAAGAACAAACCTGTAGATTCTACAACGTATTCAGCTTCAACTTCATTCCATTTCAAGTCAGCCGGATTTCTTTCAGCTGTGATACGGATAGCTTGACCGTTAACGATCAATTTGCTGTTTTCAACATCTGCTTCGATAGTACCGTCGAATTGACCGTGCATTGTGTCATACTTCAACATATAAGCCAAGTAATCAACCGGGCAAAGGTCATTGATACCTACGATTTGAATATCGTTTCTCTTCATTGCAGCGCGGAAAACGAAACGTCCGATACGTCCGAATCCATTAATACCTACTTTAATCATTTTGTTTAAACTTTTAAGGGTTTTATAATGTTTAAAATTAAACTTTCAAACTTTTACAGCATTTCTTTTACGAATTGCGCTGCAAAAGTAAGAAAATGTTTTTATATTCGTATCCAAAATCATAATTAAATAATTGAAAAGATGGGAAAAAGTTCATTTTTACAGGAATTTAAGGCTTTTGCCATGAAGGGCAATGTGATAGACATGGCCGTCGGTGTGATTATCGGTGGGGCATTTGGAAAAATCGTCTCTTCCATCGTGGCAGATGTGATTATGCCTCCTATCGGGTTACTGGTGGGCGGTGTCAACTTTACAGACTTGAAGTGGGTGCTGAAACCTGCCGAAATGGTGGATGGGAAAGAGGTTGCTGCCGTGACCTTGAATTACGGTAATTTCTTGCAGGTCACTTTCGACTTTCTGATTATAGCATTCTCTATCTTCATGTTTATAAAGTTGTTGACCAAACTGACTGAAAAGAAGAAAGAAGAGGCGCCTGCCGTTCCTCCGGCTCCCCCCGTACCGAGCAAGGAAGAGGTGCTGCTGACCGAAATCCGTGACTTGCTGAAAGAAAAGTAATATCGAAGCAGAACTTCATAATGTGGTTAATGTGCCGGTTGGCATATTAATTACATTGGTACCTTTAACTCTTCCCGACACTGCCGGAAACTGTTCCTTTTTGTGCTAAGCAATAATCTTACCACAGCTGTGGTAAGAAAATAACATTGCTGTGGTAAGCAAGTTGCATAGCTGTGGTAAGAAAACAACACGGCTGTGGTGAGAATAGCTTTTCGTATATTTGTGGATAGTGTTTGCCTGAATTTAAAGCTGTTTTTAGTAAAAAAGCGTTTTTCTGTCACATTATCCCTAATAATTCCTTTACTTTTTCTACTTTTGCAAATCATTTATTAAAGTCTATACGGATTTATATGCAAGAGAAGATTATTATTCTTGATTTCGGTTCGCAAACCACGCAGCTCATAGGCCGCCGGTTGCGCGAACTGAATGTCTATTGCGAGATTGTACCTTACAACAAATTTCCATACGGAGATGAGAGTGTAAAAGGAGTTATCCTTTCGGGTAGCCCCTTTTCTGTTTATGATAAGAGTGCATTCAAGGTAGATTTGAGCGGGATTCGTGGGAAATATCCCATTCTGGGTATCTGCTACGGTGCACAGTTTATCTCCTACAGCAACGGTGGACGGGTGGAGCCGGCAGGAACCCGCGAGTACGGACGTGCCCATCTCGGTTCTTTCGATTCGGAGAATGTCCTTTTCAAAGGGGTAAGGAAGAATACCCAAGTATGGATGAGCCATGGAGACACGATTACAGCCATTCCCGACAATTTCAAGATTATAGCTTCTACGGACAAGGTAGCGATTGCTGCTTACCAGGTGTCCGGCGAGGAGATGTGGGGAGTGCAGTTCCATCCGGAAGTGTTTCATAGCGAGGATGGTACGCAGATGCTACGCAACTTCGTGGTAGACGTCTGCGGTTGCAGTCAAAGCTGGAGCGCCGCATCGTTTGTAGATACCACTGTGGCCGAACTGAAGGAGCAGCTTGGCAACGATCGCGTTATCTTGGGACTGAGTGGCGGTGTAGACTCTTCGGTAGCCGCCGTGTTGCTGCATCGTGCCATCGGTAAGAACCTGACCTGCATCTTTGTAGACCACGGACTGCTTCGCAAGAATGAGTTCAAGAATGTGATGCACGACTACGAGTGTCTGGGGTTGAATGTGATTGGTGTGGATGCCAGTGAGAAGTTCTTCAAGGATTTGAAGGGAGTGACCGAGCCTGAGCAGAAGCGTAAAATCATCGGCCGCGATTTCATCGAAGTCTTCGATGCCGAGGCGCACAAAATTACCGATGCCCGTTGGTTGGCACAAGGCACCATTTATCCCGACCGCATCGAGAGCTTGAACATTACGGGCAAGACCATCAAAAGCCATCACAACGTGGGCGGTCTGCCCGAGGAGATGAACCTCCGTCTGTGCGAGCCGTTGCAGTGGCTGTTCAAGGACGAAGTACGCCGCGTAGGACGCGAATTGGGAATGCCCGAACATCTGATTACTCGTCATCCTTTCCCTGGCCCGGGACTGGCTGTCCGCATTCTGGGGGATATAACACGAGAGAAAGTACAGACCTTGCAGGAAGCCGACGATATTTTCATCCAGGGCTTGCGTGATTGGAAAGTGAAGGATGCCGCCGGCAACGAGACATCGCTCTACCATCAGGTTTGGCAGGCGGGCGTCATTCTTCTGCCCGTACAGAGTGTGGGCGTGATGGGTGACGAACGTACCTATGAACGTGCGGTGGCCTTGCGTGCTGTTACTTCCACCGATGCCATGACGGCCGACTGGGCGCATCTGCCCTACGAATTTCTGGGCAAGGTGTCCAACGACATTATTAATAAAGTGAAAGGTGTGAACCGCGTAACCTATGACATCTCTTCAAAACCGCCCAGCACAATAGAATGGGAATAAGACCGACTGAAATTATTAACTTAAAAACAATATAGAAGAATGAAGCAGGATATGATTGTGATTCTGGATTTGGGAAGCCATGAGAACACAGTGCTTGCCAGAGCGATTCGTGCGTTGGGAGTATATAGCGAAATATACCCGCACGATATTACCGCTGCCGAACTGAAGGCTTTGCCGAATGTGAAAGGTATTATCATCAACGGTGGTCCCAATAATGTGGTTGATGGGGTATCCATCGATGTATTGCCCGAGATTTACGAAGCAGGGTTCCCCGTGATGGCCGCCGGACACGACAAGGCGTTGTGTGAAGTGAAGCTGCCGCAGTTTACGGATGATGTGGAAGCCATCAAGGATGCTGTGAAATCTTTCGTATTCGATACTTGTAAGGCTGAGGCTAATTGGAACATGACGAATTTCGTCAACGACCAGATAGAATTGATACGCCGTCAGGTAGGCGACCGTAAGGTGCTGCTGGCACTGTCCGGTGGTGTGGATAGCTCCGTGGTGGCCGCTTTACTGCTGAAAGCTATCGGCGACAAGCTGGTTTGCGTGCATGTAAACCACGGATTGATGCGTAAGGGTGAATCGGAAGCCGTGGTGGAAATCTTTGGCAAGGAGCTGAAGGCTAACTTGATATACGTGGATGCCACAGACCGTTTCCTCTCCAAGCTTGAAAACGTGGCCGACCCCGAACAGAAGCGCAAGATTATCGGCGGAGAGTTTATCCGCGTCTTTGAGGAAGAAGCCCGTAAGCTGGATGGCATCGACTTCCTGGGACAGGGTACCATCTATCCCGACATTGTAGAGAGTGGTACAAAAACAGCCAAGATGGTGAAGTCTCATCACAACGTAGGCGGTCTGCCCGAGGATTTGCAATTTGAACTGGTGGAGCCGTTGCGCCAGTTGTTCAAGGACGAAGTACGTGCATGCGGTGTAGAGCTTGGATTGCCGTACGAGATGGTTTACCGTCAACCGTTCCCCGGTCCCGGATTGGGAGTGCGTTGTCTGGGAGCCATTACCCGCGACCGTTTGGAGGCTGTACGCGAGTCGGATGCCATTCTGCGTGAGGAATTCCAATTAGCAGGCCTGGATAAGAAGGTATGGCAGTATTTCACTGTGGTGCCCGATTTCAAATCTGTAGGTGTACGCGACAATGCGCGCTCTTTCGACTGGCCCGTCATTATCCGTGCCGTCAATACGGTGGATGCTATGACCGCTACCGTCGAGCCGGTAGACTGGCCCATCCTGATGAAGATTACAGACCGTATCCTCAAGGAAGTGAAGACCGTCAACCGTGTTTGCTACGATATGTCTCCGAAACCCAATGCGACAATCGAGTGGGAGTGAGACTGGCCAATGATAATGATAGCCTCACCTTAAAAATGGTGGGGCTGTTTTTTTATGACAAAAACAACAAAGAATAGAACAATGAAACTTTTATGTATGATTGCTGTCTTTTTGTACATACCTTGGGTAGCCTCTGACGCGCAGAAGCAGGATTGGGGAAATTTGAAACGTTATGCAGAGGCAAATAAGGAACTGGTACGGAAGGGAAAGCAAAAGGACCGGGTGGTTTTTATGGGCAACTCAATCACAGAAGGATGGGTGGCAAATGATGCCGCTTTCTTTGAAAAAAATGGCTATGTGGGCCGTGGTATAAGTGGGCAGACTTCTTCCCATTTCCTGCTCCGTTTTCGTGAGGATGTCATCAAGCTTGCTCCGGCGCTGGTCGTGATAAATGCAGGTACCAATGACGTAGCGGAAAATGCAGGCGCTTATAATGAAGAATACACTTTTGGAAATATAGTGTCTATGGTTGAGTTGGCACGGGCTAATAAGATAAAGGTGATTTTGACATCTGTGTTGCCTGCCGCTGCTTTTGGCTGGAATTCTTCGGTGAAGGATGCTCCGCAAAAGATAATGCAGCTGAATGCCAGAATACGGGCATATGCTAAGGAGAACAAGATTCCTTATGTCGACTATTACAGTGAGATGGTAGAGGCGGAAGACGGCAATAACGCCTTGAACCCCTTGTATACTAAGGACGGGGTACACCCCACTCTGGAAGGGTATAAAGTGATGGAATCCTTGATAAAGAAAGTGATAGACAAGGTGTTGTAGGAAATCTCGGTTCAGGTGGTTATAAGAGTTTTTCTGCGTTGGGAATCATCATCTCGCCTCTGTGCAGTTCGAGCAGACCTTTCTCCTGCATGCTGTTCAGCGCTCTCGATACTCCCACGCGGGTATCATTGACCACCTGGGCCAGTTCTTCCATTTTTATTTTCAGCGTTTTCCTGCCTGCCGGACGTTCGATGTGTGTTAGGATAAAGTTGCCGATACGTCTTTCAAGGTTGTCGGTGTTTTCTGCCCAAAGGCGGTTGCTCAGACTTTGCGCGCGGTTGCTGATGATATTCATGTAATTCAAGCGGAATATATCATATTTAAACAATTCGCTCATGACGAAAGCCTTGCTTATGCTAACAGTGTGGGTCTCAGTTTGGGCGGTATAGGTCGAGACATAGGAGGTGCTCATCCCGAATAGGGATTGTGGCTCGATGACATAAGGCGCTTGAAAATATTCCGTGAAGCTGTATGAGGTATTAGCGGATGAAGTACATGAGGAGATTTCACCTTTCAATACGAATATCAGTTGACTGCATGTGTCACCGGCTTTCACGATAACTTCGCCGGCTTTATGCTTTGTAAAGTTCAGCTTGACTTTTCCTAGGATATTGGTAAAGTCTTCTTGTGCGAGTCCTTGAAAGAGTGGCAGTTGCAATAATGTATCAAACATTGTATTCATGATGCTTTTTCTTCTTGTTTTGAAACAAAAGTAGACATTATCAAGGTGTACTGTAAACTCTTTGCCCCTCTTTTTGTTTTTTTTATTGTTTCTTAAACGTGCTGTTGTCCTCTTCTGCCTTGTGGTCCGAATCCTCTTTTTCTGAATCCTCTTTTTCTGAATCCTCTTCTTCCGTGTCTTCCTCTTCCTCCTCTCCGGCAAACGGATCAGGCCGTTGTGGTCCGTATCCCATAAAGCATATGGCGCATAGCGTGCCTGCTATGGCTCCGCTAAGGTGTCCTTCCCAAGAAGTGGTGGCCTTTGCAAATTGTGGGAACATATTCCATACCAGGCCGCCATATAGGAACGTTATCAACAGTGAAATGGCGATAAGCGGTACATGTTTGCGCAGTATGCCGCTGAAGAACAGAAAGAAAGCCAGTCCGTATATAATGCCACTGGCTCCGATATGCCATCCCGGTTTCCCTATAAGAAAGGTAAGTGTACCGCATCCTATCCAAATGGCAAAGAAAATGTAGGGGGCTATATGGCGGTAGAAATAGAACAGACACCACATCAGGAAAAAGAGTGGAATCGTATTGGCGAGCAGATGCTTGAAGCTGCTGTGCACCAGTGGATGTGCGAAAATTCCGAACATACCCCGCTGTTCCATCGGATATACTCCCAGTTGTGTGAAGTTCCAGTCCATGCCTATCTCCAAAAACTTCAAAATGTATAAAATGAATAGCAGGAATAGGGGTATAACCGCCGCCAATGCCATTCTGCGTATATCATGCTTCATATTTCGTACAGTGATTGCTATTTTTGTACAATACTACGGAATATTTGACGAAAACCGAAAAAAAACTGACTTTTTATTTTGCCTATAAGCTTTAATTCGTATTTTTGGGCATCGCTACATGGCTTGTAGCGCATATACCGAAATAATTAACCTTTAAATAATGCACAACTATGAGTTATTTACGATTTGACAAGACCCTGATGATTAATCTGCAAGAATCTTTGCCAAGGGAGATATTGCGGACGAATAGGTCGGGAGCCTATCATTGTACAACAATTGTAGATTGTAACACACGCAAATATCACGGTCTGTTGGTGATACCGGTCCCCAACCTTGATGATGAAAACCATGTGCTGCTGTCTTCTTTGGATGAAACTGTAATTCAGCACGGTGCGGAGTTCAACCTGGGGTTGCATAAGTATCAAGGGAACCACTTCAGTCCTAACGGACACAAGTACATTCGAGAGTTCGACTGTGAAAATATCCCCACAACTACCTATCGTGTAGGAGGTGTCATCCTTCGTAAAGAAAAGATTTTCGTACATCATGAAAATCGGATTCTGATTCGTTATACCTTGGTCGATGCCCATTCGGCAACTACACTCAGATTCCGCCCTTTCCTGGCATTCCGCAGTGTGCGCGAGTACACGCACGAAAATGCGCAGGCAAGCCGCGACTATCAGTTGGTAGAGAATGGCATTAAAACCTGCATGTATCCTGGTTATCCGGAGTTGTTCATGCAGCTCAACAAAAAGAATGAGTTCCACTTCCAGCCTGACTGGTATCGTGGTATTGAGTATCCTAAAGAACAGGAACGCGGATATGACTTCAATGAAGACCTTTATGTGCCGGGATATTTTGAAGTTGATATAAAGAAAGGGGAAAGCGTTGTCTTCTCCGCCGGTATTTCCGAGATTTCCCCCCGCAAGCTGAAGCAGACTTTTGAGTCCGAGGTGGCCGACCGCACTCCGCGTGACAGCTTTTACCACTGTCTGAAAAACTCGGCGCACCAGTTCCACAACAAGCAGGGAGAGGAGCATTATGTGCTTGCAGGTTATCCTTGGTTCAAGTGCCGTGCCCGTGACTTGTTCATCTCCCTGCCGGGTCTTACTTTGGCCTTAGGCGAACAAGATGAATTTGAAGACGTGATGAAAACAGCCGAAAAGGCTATCCGTGAGTTTATCAATGGAGAACCTTCCTCCTATAAGATATACGAGATGGAGCATCCGGATGTGCTGCTGTGGGCTGTCTGGGCTTTACAGCAGTATGCTAAGGAGACTTCGCGTGAAAATTGCCGGCAGATGTACGGTAATCTCCTTGAAGAGATTGTTGACTATATCCGTGAACGCAGGCATGGCAATCTCTTCCTGCACGAAAATGGATTGTTGTATACCAATGGTACCGAGAAAGCGGTTACCTGGATGAACTCTACCGCCAATGGCCGTCCGGTTATTCCGCGTACGGGCTATATTGTGGAAGTGAATGCACTGTGGTACAATGCCCTGCGTTTTGTAGCCGATATGGTGCGGGAGGGAGGCAATGAAATTCTTGCTGATACACTGGACGCTCAGGCAGAAGTTACCGGAAAGTCTTTCGTAGACGTATTCCGCAATGAGTATGGCTATCTGTTTGACTATGTGGATGGTTATATGATGGATTGGAGTGTACGTCCCAACATGATATTTACTGTTGCTTTTGACTATTCTCCGTTGGATAGGGCCCAGAAAAAGCAGGTACTCGATATTGTGACGAAAGAACTGTTGACTCCGAAGGGTTTGCGTACACTGAGCCCCAAGAGTGGCGGATACAATCCGAATTATGTAGGTCCTCAGATTCAAAGAGATTATGCCTATCATCAGGGTACGGCATGGCCGTGGCTGATGGGTTTTTACATGGAAGCATATCTGCGTATCTATAAAGTGAGTGGCGTGTCGTTTGTAGAAAGATACCTCATCGGTATGGAAGATGAAATGACTTCCCATTGTATTGGCGCATTGCCCGAACTCTTCGATGGTAATCCTCCGTTTGTAGGAAGAGGGGCGGTGTCATTTGCCATGAATACGGCAGAAATCCTGCGTATCTTGAAGTTATTGTCTAAGTATAATTTATAAAAGGAGGAACGAAGATGAAAGTTTTAATGTTTGGATGGGAATTTCCTCCCAAAATATATGGTGGTCTTGCGGTTGCTTCTTATGGAATAACTAAAGGATTAAGTTTGCAGGGCGATGTGGAAACTACTTTCTGCATGCCCAAGCCGACGGGTGAAGAAGAGGACTTCTTGAAGATAGTAGGCATGAACCAGGTGCCTATCGTGTGGCGTGATGTCGATTACAATTATTTGAAGTCGAGGCTGACGCGCAACATGACGCCGGAAGATTATTATTCTTTCCGCGACCATATCTATTCGGATTTCTCTTATATGCACGTCAATGACATAGGCTGCATGGACTTTGCCGGCGGTTATCCCGGCAACCTGCACGAAGAGATAAACAACTTCTCGGTGATTGCCGGAGTAGTGGCTCGCCAGCAGGAATTTGATATTATTCATGCCCACGACTGGCTGACGTATCCTGCCGGAGTGCATGCCAAGATGGTGAGCGGAAAGCCGCTCTGCATCCATGTGCATGCTACGGACTTTGACCGTTCACGTGGAAAAGTCAATCCTACCGTCTATTCTATGGAGAAGAACGGTATGGATTATGCCGACTGCATCATGTGCGTGTCCGAACTGACCCGTCGCACGGTTATTGAGCAGTACCATCAGAATCCCAAGAAGGTGTTTGCCATGCACAATGCCGTCTATCCTCTCTCGCAGGAATACCAGGACATTCCACGTCCCGACCATTCCAAAGAGAAGATTGTGACATTCCTTGGCCGCATCACCATGCAAAAGGGACCGGAATACTTTGTGGAAGCTGCTTCACTGGTATTGCAGCGTGCCCGTAACATCCGCTTTGTTATGGCCGGTTCGGGAGATATGATGGATGCCATGATTAATCTGGCAGCCGAGCGGGGCATCGCCGACCGGTTCCATTTCCCGGGCTTCATGAAGGGAAAGCAGGTATATGAGGTTTATAAGAACAGTGATGTATTCGTTATGCCTTCCGTTTCCGAACCTTTCGGTATTGCTCCGCTGGAAGCCATGCAGTGTGGAACTCCTTCCATCATTTCAAAGCAGTCGGGATGCGGTGAAATTCTTGATAAGGTCATCAAGACCGATTATTGGGACATTCATGCAATGGCCGATGCCATTTACTCTCTCTGCACTAATCCCGCTCTCTTCCAATATCTGCAGGAGGAAGGCAAGAAGGAAGTGGATGGAATCACGTGGGAAAAAGTAGGCTTGAGAATCCGCGCCCTCTATGAGGATGTGTTAAGAAACTATGGTAAATAACAAAAACAATAATAGAAATGAGAACTATCTGTCTTTATTTTGAAATACATCAAATCATTCATCTGAAACGTTACCGTTTCTTTGATATAGGTATCGATCATTATTACTACGATGATTATGCCAATGAAACCAGTATCAATGATGTAGCCGAACGCTCTTATATCCCGGCATTGAACACTCTGATTGAAATGGTGAAGAATTCCGGAGGTGCGTTTAAAGTGGCTTTCTCCATTTCAGGGGTTGCGCTGGAGCAGTTGGAAATATATGCACCGGCTGTCATCGACTTGTTGCACCAGCTGAATGATACTGGTTGCTGTGAGTTCCTTGCCGAGCCTTATTCTCATGGCCTTTCTTCTCTGGCCAACGAGGATTGCTTCAAGGAAGAGGTGATGCGTCAGAGCGCTAAGATGAAGCAAATGTTCGGTAAGGCGCCGAAGGTGTTTCGTAATTCCAGCCTGATTTATAATGACGAGATTGGTGCGATGGTGGCAGCTTTGGGATTCAAGGGCATGCTGACGGAAGGAGCCAAGCATGTTTTGGGTTGGAAGAGTCCGCACTATGTATACCATTGCTCCATGAATCCTAACTTGAAGTTGCTGTTGCGTGACTTTAAGCTGTCTGACGACATCAGCCTACGCTTCTCCAACTCCGAGTGGAACGAGTATCCTTTGTTTGCCGACAAGTACATCAACTGGATTGATGCTTTACCGCAGGAAGAGCAGGTCATCAACATCTTTATGGAACTCTCTGCTCTGGGCATGGCACAGCCGTTGTCTTCCAATATTCTGGAATTCCTGAAGGCACTTCCATACTGTGCCAAAGAAAAGGGGATTACTTTCTCCACACCGACGGAAATCGTTACTAAACTGAAATCTGTTTCCCAGTTGGACGTTCCATATCCGATGTCTTGGGTGGACGAAGAAAGAGATACCAGCTGCTGGCTGGGTAACGTGATGCAGCGTGAAGCATTCAACAAGTTGTATAGTGTTGCCGAACGTGTCCATCTCTGTGATGACCGTCGTATCAAGCAAGACTGGGATTATCTGCAGGCAAGTAACAACTTCCGTTTCATGACTACCAAGCAAAGCGGTGTCGGTTTGAACCGTGGCATTTATGAATCTCCTTTTGATGCTTTCACCAATTATATGAATATTCTTGGTGACTTTATCAAACGTGTCGATTCTCTTTATCCGGTAGATATAGATAATGAAGAACTGAATGCATTGCTGACCACTATCCAAAACCAAGGTACCGAGATAGAGGAACTTCATAAGGAATTGGCGAAAGCGCAGACCAAACTGGAGAAGATAAAGGCTGCGGAAAAGAAAGAGGGCAAGGCTACAGCTAAATCTGCCGCAGAAAAAACGGCAAAGGCCAAGGCTTCTGCCAAAAAGCCTGCTGCAAAGAAAACAACTAAAAAGGCTGCTGAATAATATCGGCAGCTTTCCCATCAATCATAAAAAAGCCTTCCGCTCTACGATGAGCGGAAGGCTTTTTTATGGAATATCTGTCAGTTACTTGTTGAAACTGGTGTATGTAACTTCTATCTTCAGAGGCGATTCCACTTCGCCTTTTGCATTCTCTTTCGGACCGCCTTTCAGTTTGGCATATCCCGGCTTGAGGTCGTTTTGGATACCGGTTATGGTTTTGTTGCCGCTACTGCTTGTACTGTTGTCATAGGTAATGGAAACCGGAATCAGCAATACCTTATCCCAGTCTTCATTTTCTTTGTTCCAAGTTTTTTCCCACTCTGTCTCATTCCAAGAACTGCCGGCCTTTTCTTTGGCGGCTTTCTTGGCAGCTTGTTTTTCGTTGATGCAAGTGGTAACCAACCGGGCGATGTTGCTGAATACATATTGATTAGTGGCAAATGCATTGTGGGTGGTTGTAAATGAGGTAATATTATCCATGACTTTGTTCTCTTCAAAGAAGCTTTTCAAGTCTTGTTTACGTATCAACAGCACGTCATTGGGAGCACTCATGCTATATTCATAGTCACTGTTTATATTATAATTCGTGAAAGTTAACTTCACGGCATTCAAGGTGTCATTGGTCAGTTTATTGTATATTGAATCGTATGGCATGGTAGCTTGAGTGAAGATACCGGCAGGAGATTTGATATAGGTATGTTGAGTTTCGGCAGCCTTTGCTTTTATCAAATCAGAATTCAGAAACTGGTTTGCCTGGATAACCTCTTTGGTAGAGGCGAATACAGTTTGCATGCTATAGAACAAAGAGTCTGTACCATCTTTTTTCTTCAGTGCTACACCGGTAGTATCATTTACGTGGTGGAAACGGAATTGCATTTGCAGAGCCACATAATCCACATAGAGGATGGTTCCATCTCCATAATCGCTCTTCACGTATACTCCTTTGAAAATCTTGTCTATGAAAGTTGCGGCGTCTTTAAAGTATTCGGGATGCTCGCGATAAACCTTCAATATTCTGTCTTCGCCGAAGGTTTTCTTGTCCAATGGGAACGTTACATTGGGATAGAAAGTATAATAACCGTTATTGTCCTTTTCAAATCTCACAGAGTCTGGAACAGACGTGTCGAAAGCTGAATAGGCCTTACGTCCGAGCAGGGACTTGGGGTCATACTTATTGTAGTACTCCTCTGGATTGATGTTGGTATAGCGATTTTTGTCCAGCTTCTTGTCCAGTTCATAGACACTCATTCGGCATGCATTCAGGGAATCGCCGAACCAACTGGAATAATAGACTGCTAGTTGTACTGAAACTACCGAGTCGGCAGTCATTGTACCTGTTGCCTTGATTGGATTTCCTTCACTGTCCCATTCGGTCACTTTATACACTTCCGGAAGTGAGAAGTTCTCCGTACAGTTCAGCTCCGTAAGGAAACTTGTTTCGTAATAACCGAATTCCGGGTCGGAAAACTTGCCTATATAGCCGGTACTCGTTTTGGCAAATACGGAATCAACGGGAAATGAACATGTTGTTACATTAAAAGTAGCAGTATGCGCTGACATGCCGTCAGAATCGGGCAACATACCCAGGCCTAATGTGCCGGTGTTGTCATCGCATCCAAAGAAAGTCAGGACTGCCAAAAGTAATGTTCCCAGATATCTTACTTTCATAGTTTTAACTGTCTAAATCGATTTTATTTTTGTTCTGTTTTCCATACCTTGTCGTAGAAGTCGTTGCAGGCTTCAGCAAAGTTTTCGGGAGATTGATATTCCAATACGGGCTTTCCGGATTCGCGGGCATAGTTCAGTACTTCCTCATTGACGTGTTCGCTTTGCTGTATAATGCCGTCGGAGAAGTCAGCAGCCAGTTTGCAAAGTGCTGTGTAGTCAATGGGTTCCTTCAATCCTGCAATATCTTTTTTGGCAATGCCTTTCAACAATAGCTTGTTAGAAAAGTCTGTGTGGAAAGCTTGTTTGAAGTCATCTTCATAAAGGGAAAATATGACCTTGGCATCTCTAAAGGAAGGTTCGTCTTTATAGGCTTTTTTGATGTACAGAGGCGCTAAAGCGGTCATCCAGCCGTGGCAGTGGATGATGTCGGGACACCAACGCAGTTTCTTCACCGTTTCCAGTACGCCACGGGCATAGAAGATGGCACGGGCATCATTGTCTTCATACTCTTCACCATTTTCGTCTGTTACCTGCAAGCGGTTCTGGAAGTAGTCATCGTTGTCGATGAAGTATACTTGCATACGTGCAGACTGGATAGAGGCAACCTTGATGATGAGCGGGTGATCGGTATCGTCAATGATGAGGTTCATGCCGGAGAGTCGTATCACCTCATGCAGCTGGTTTCTGCGTTCGTTGATATTTCCCCATTTGGGCATAAACGTTCTGATTTCTCTGCCTTTTTCTTGAATAGCCTGAGGTAGGTTTCTGCCTACGAGGGACATTTCGGATTCTGAAACGTAAGGGGTAATTTCTTGGGTTATAAATAAAACCTTGTTCGCCTTTGTCATAATAACAATGTTCTCAATTATTCTGCAAAGATATAAAAAAAATCGGGCAATAAAGCAAACAGAGCCCGTCTATAATTCCTTATGAATTGTTAACTGCTTGTTATTCAGTGAAACAGCTGCTTTTGGAATTGCCGGAAAGTGTACTGAGTTTTGCATTAATTTGCGATATTTCTTCTTTATATGCTAAATAATGGTTTATTTTGCACCGCTTTTGCGAACAACCAAGTTATTATATAACCAATTAAAATGGAAATAGTACATACTATCAAGGACTTGCAGGCCGGACTTTCGGCTTTGAGAGCCCAGGGAAAGAAGATAGGTCTGGTACCTACGATGGGTGCCTTGCATGCCGGTCATGCCTCATTGGTGAAACGTTGTGTGGCAGAAAATGACGCTGCCGTAGTAAGCGTTTTTGTAAATCCGACCCAGTTTAATGACAAGGATGATTTAGTGAAATATCCCCGTACGCCGGAGGCTGATTGCCGTTTGCTGGAGGAGTGTGGAGCGGCATTTGTCTTTGCTCCTTCGGTGGAGGAGATGTATCCGGAACCGGATACCCGCCGTTTCAGCTATGCACCGCTGGACACAGTGATGGAAGGGGCATTCCGTCCGGGACATTTTAATGGTGTTTGCCAGATTGTGAGCAAACTGTTTGATGCTGTGCAGCCGGATCGTGCCTACTTCGGCGAGAAAGATTTCCAGCAGCTGGCAATTATTCGCGAGATGGTCCGCCAGCTGAAGTATCCTTTGGAAATTGTAGGCTGTCCCATTGTTCGTGAGGAAGACGGGTTGGCTCTGAGCAGTCGCAATGCCCGTTTATCTGCCGAAGAACGTAAAAATGCACTGAAAATTTCGCAGACTTTATTTGAAAGTCGTACCTTTGGAGCTTCACATACGGTAGCTGAGACACAGAAGTTTGTGGAAGACACCATCGCAGCCGCCCCCGGATTGCGTTTGGAATACTTTGAGCTGGTGGATGGCAATACCTTACAGAAGATTACCGATTGGGAGGAAACTTCTTATGCTGTGGGTTGCATCACAGTATTCTGTGGGGAAGTTCGTCTGATTGATAATATCAAGTACAAAGAGCCTGCTGCCTTGTAATTTATAATTAGTAATTCGTAATTTATAAAGATATGATGATTGAAGTGTTGAAGTCGAAAATCCATTGTGCCCGCGTCACGGAAGCGAACCTGAACTATATGGGAAGCATTACGATTGATGAAGATTTGATGGATGCCGCCAACATGATTGCCGGCGAGAAGGTGTATATAGCCGACAATAATAACGGTGAACGTTTTGAAACCTACATTATTAAAGGCGAGCGTGGCTCTGGCAAAATTTGCCTGAACGGTGCGGCAGCCCGCAAGGTGCAACCTGATGACATCGTTATTATCATGTCCTACGCGCTGATGGACTTTGAAGAAGCCAAGTCGTTCAAGCCGACGGTGATTTTCCCCGACCCGGCAACGAACAAGGTGGTGAAGTAGTCTCTTTATTGAAATATGGAAATAAAGCCCTGTTTGCAATTTATTTGTAAACGGGGCTTTGTTTTACTTCTGATTCTTCTCCGCAGGGTTCGTATGAGAATGAGGAGCCGATTTAATCTTGTCGAGTAAATACAGAATCTCAGTTTGGACATCGAAATTATATCTTTGGTAATCCTGATAGGTGGGCATCAAGTCTGGATAAAGTGTGTGGGCACACCGGTCTTTGCCCGGAAAGCATATTTGTATGGAGTTGGAGATAGAGCCTTGCATACCGGTATAGGGTAGCCGGAATAAGGTTTGTTCCATGTAGGTATTGGGGGCTTGTCCGCTGGGTATTCCTACAAGGGTAGCACCCATTTTCCACAGATAGAAAGTGTAGTGGAAAGCTGCACTGAAGGTACGTTCGTTGGTAATGACGTAAATGTGTTCCGGAGTATAGAGCGCCTTTCCTTGTTGCTTTCTCAGTTCTTCCGGCATACTGGACATACAGTTCTTGATGAAGTCGGTCCGTCGCTGTTCTATGTTTGTGGTGTCTGCTTCGTCCGTACTAAAAGTGTAGTCACCGTAGGCATAGTCTGTTCCGTATGCTTGGTTGAAATCCTGTAAGTTTGTCTGTAGTTTTTGCATGTAGAGGGGAGAGATGATACGATAGAATTCTATATCCATATCCGTTTGCAGGAAGTGGTCGCCGAACAGTTGGTAAAGTGTGGGTAGGACAATTGGAGTCCAGCCACCGCTATTGTTGCGCAAATCTATGATGAGGGTGGAGGAGGCTTCCTTCTTCATCTCTTTCAGCATATGGGCGAAAACTTCGGAAAGGGATGGGAGTTGCCGAATGGCTTGCAGGGTATCGGCGGGCATATCTTGTTTCAGGATATCCCGATAATAGAATCCTATTTGCCGGTATAAATCTTTCAGCCCTTGTTTTTGCATATACTCAAAATTATCCCGTGCCATGATACTGTTGATATTGATGAGCATTATTTGCTTGTCGTTGTCTATGAACTGATAGGCCAGTTGTTTGTCTGTATAAGCTTTCCAACTGTTATTGTGTTGCATGGGTGTGTTTTGCACTTCCTGCCTTGACAATAAGGGAAGGGTTAATCCTCTTGATTTGCCGTCGGGAGTAAGAAGTGAGAGGTGAAGGTTGTCTTTCATTTCAGGGAAAAGCTGTCTCAAGAAATGTTCAGTAGGCATGGACCTGCATAGATTGGCATAACGGTCATATAGGTTTTCACTGGCTTGGATAGCGGCAGTGCGGGCCAGTACCTCTTCTAAAGAATCTCCGTTGATGGTTGTGATACGGCTACCTAACAAGTCTTTGTACGTTTCAGGGATTCCTTGAAGTATAATGCCGTCGGGGATGGTGCGTACTTCCAGTGCCAGGTAACGCTGATTTGCTTGTTGATTGGCTGTGGGAGGTAAAAGGTAGGTATGTCCGTCTTGCAGATTGGATAGGAAAATGCTTACCTTGTCAAAAAAGGTCTGTTTCGTACCGGGAGTCCGGCGTAACTCGTTCTCCAGATGGAAAGCTTGTTCGTAGAAGAATACTTTTCCTCCGAAGCCGCTGTAAGGGTCGGGATGGGTTGCTGCCAGTTCTTTTACCAGATACCGAAAGTCTGAGGCAAGGGAATCCCCGTTTAGGGGCTCTTGGGCGCTTGCCAATAGGGAAGCCAGACAGAGAAGGAGGGATAGATAAATATGTTTCATGTTCTTTAAATATTAAGTTGTATGTTAGAAGGGGAAAGTAGAGGGAGAGGTTCTAGTAGAATAAAAAAAGGTGGAGTTCGTATGTCTCCACCTTTCATGACAGATTCTTATTTTTTTAGCTGCTCGTTCATCGCTGCTGCTGCCTTTCGTCCGTCTCCCATGGCAAGGATTACGGTAGCACCTCCGCGAACAATGTCGCCTCCGGCAAAGATGGTCGGGATGGATGACTGCATGTTGTCATTGACGGCAATCGTTCCCTTCCGGCCCAATTCCAGCCCCTTGATGGAGCTTGGGACAATCGGGTTGGGAGATACACCTACGCTGACGATGGCAAGGTCGATGTCGATGGTTTCCGTGGCTCCGGGGATGGGTACGGGACTGCGGCGTCCGCTGGCATCCGGTTCACCCAGTTCCATTTTCTGAAGCACCACTTGTTTCACTTTTCCTTGTTCGTCGGCAATGTATTCGATTGGGTTGTGGAGGGTCAGGAATTCTACACCTTCTTCCTTGGCATGTTTCACCTCCTCGATACGTGCCGGCATTTCTTCTTCCGAACGACGGTAGATAATCATGGCGCGCTCTGCACCGAGGCGGCGTGCAGTACGCACGGAGTCCATAGCTGTATTGCCGCCGCCTATCACGGCTACACATTTGCCAAAGGGAACCGGTGTATCGGAATCTTCACTTGCCGCATCCATCAGGTTGACACGGGTCAGGTATTCATTGGACGAGAGGATATTGATGGAGTTCTCGCCGGGGATGTTCATAAAGTTGGGCAGTCCTGCACCGGAAGCTACGAATATGCCTTTGAAGCCTTCCTCTTCCAGTTGTTCCACGCTGAGCGTCTTGCCGATGATACAGTCCTTGACGAATTCCACTCCCATTTTGGCAAGGTTGTCAATCTCCACATCCACCACTTTGTTGGGCAGGCGGAACTCAGGAATACCGTATTTCAATACACCGCCAATCTCGTGCAGTGCTTCGAAAACAGTCACGTCATAGCCATACTTCGCCATATCTCCGGCAAATGACAGACCGGCGGGACCCGAACCGATGACAGCTACTTTGATACCGTTCTTTTCCTTGATTTCAGGTATGGAGATTTGTCCGCTCTCCCGTTCGTAGTCAGCGGCAAAACGTTCCAGATAGCCGATGGCTACCGGCTTTTCGTTCATCTTCAGATGGATACATTTGGATTCGCACTGTTTCTCTTGCGGACAGACGCGACCGCAGACGGCAGGCAGCGCACTGGTTTCTTTCAGTGTCTTGGCCGCTTCGAGGAATTCACCGCGCTCAATGTTCTTGATGAAGCGGGGGATGTCGATACCTACCGGACAACCTTCCGTACATCCGGGGTTGGCGCAGTCCAAGCAACGTTTGGCCTCTGTCAGCGCTTGTTCTTTCGTTAACCCTTGGTTGACCTCCTCCTTGCGGCTGTGCGAGCGGTATTCTGCATCGAGCTCGTTCATCTCCACGCGTGGAATGGCAGTCCGTTCTTTGGCTTTCATGGATTTGCGTAACTCCTGACGCCATGCAGCATTACGGCTTTTCTCATCTTCCATGTTTTCACCGGTAGCTTGGCAGGTCTGAGGTTCTTCCAGCTTGTGCATCTCCTCGCGTTCGATGCTTTTAAAAGCGCCCATACGCTTCAGCATCTCGTCGAAGTCCACTTGATGTCCGTCGAACTCAGGGCCGTCCACACATACAAATTTGGTCTTTCCTCCGATGGTGATTCGGCAGGCGCCACACATGCCGGTACCGTCAACCATAATCGTATTCAGGGATACATCCGTGGGGATTTCGTATTTCTTTGTCAGCAAACAAACAAATTTCATCATGATGGCGGGGCCGATGGCGAAACACTTGTTCACCTTCTCGCGCTTGATGACTTCTTCTACGCCTTCCGTCACCAGACCTTTTCGTCCGTAGGAGCCATCGTCGGTCATGATAATGACTTCGTCGGAGCTTTCGCGCATCTCCTTTTCAAGGATGATCAGTTCTTTGGTACGACCTGCCAGTACGGTGATGACGCGGTTGCCGGCAGCTTTCAGCGCTTGCACGATAGGGAGCATGGGAGCTACGCCTACACCACCTCCGGCACAGACCACAGTACCGAAGTTGTCAATGTGCGTGGCTTGTCCCAACGGGCCGACAACATCCGTAATGTAATCGCCTTCGTTCAGTTCGCAAAGACGGGTAGAGGAGAGCCCGACTTCCTGAACCACCAGTGTGATGGTTCCCTTTACCGGGTCGGCTTCCGCAATGGTAAGCGGCATACGTTCGCCTTTTTCGCCTACACGCACAATGACAAAGTGCCCTGCCTTACGTGATTTGGCTATCAGCGGTGCTTCAATAACTAACTTAAAGACCTTTTCTGAAAAATGTTCTTTGCTAATGATTTTATTCATTATCTAATAATTTTGTTGGTATAATTACGTAATTACTGTCAGATTGATAGATTTTGCAAAGATAGGGGTTATTTGTTAATTTCAAAAAGAAAGGGCGAAAGAAAGTGGGGAGGGAAAGGGGCTGATATAATTTAGGCACAGATTGTATAGAATAACGCGGGGAATTCTTTGTTTATCCGTGATTTTCTGCACAATCCGTGTCTAAAAATATTCGGTTTGGATAGTTTCTTTTAATCTATTATTTCAAATCCCGTATACGAAACCAATGCTTTCGGAATGCGGATTCCTTCCGGAGTCTGATTGTTTTCCAGCAAGGCGGCAACGATGCGTGGCAGAGCGAGTGCGGAACCGTTCAGCGTATGGCAAAGCTCTGTTTTCTTTTCTGCCGTACGGTAGCGGCATTTCAGACGGTTGGCTTGATAAGTGTCAAAATTAGAGACGGAACTTACTTCCAGCCAGCGTTTCTGTGCTTCGGAATACACCTCAAAGTCAAAACAGAGGGCAGCCGTGAAGCTCATATCGCCACCGCAAAGGCGCAGGATGCGGTAGGGGAGTTCCAGCTTTTGAAGCAAACCTTCTACGTGGTCCAACATTTCTTGGTGGGATTGTTTACTGTGTTCCGGCTTGTCGATGCGCACCAGCTCTACTTTGGAGAATTCGTGTAGACGGTTCAAGCCGCGCACGTCTTTTCCGTATGAGCCGGCTTCGCGACGGAAACATTGAGTATAGGCGCAATTCTTGATGGGCAACTGTTTTTCGTCCAGAATCACATCGCGGTAGATGTTTGTTACCGGAACTTCGGCTGTAGGAATCAGATATAAGTCGTCCACTTCGCAATGGTACATTTGTCCTTCTTTATCGGGAAGTTGCCCCGTGCCATAGCCGGAAGCGGCGTTCACCACTGTCGGCGGCATTACTTCTGTATAGCCGGATTTGCGTGCCTCGTCCAGGAAGAAGTTGATGAGCGCGCGTTGCAGTTGTGCACCTTTGCCTTTGTATACGGGGAATCCGGCACCGGTAATCTTAACGCCCAGGTCAAAGTCTATCAAGTCATATTTCTTGGCCAGTTCCCAGTGGGGTAGGGCATCTTTGGGCAATTCGGTTTCCATGCCGCCCATCTTCTCTACCACATTGTCGTCGGCACCGACGCCTTCGGGCACACTGTCATAGGGAACGTTGGGGATGGTGTAAAGTAAAGTCTGCAAATCGTTGGCAGCCTGCTCCATATTGGCTTGCAAGTCTTTGTTGACTTCTTTCAGTTCGGCCACACGGCTTTTGGCGGCTTCTGCTTCTTCTTTCTTACCCTCCTTCATCAGTTGTCCGATGGATTTGGAGAGTGAGTTGGCTTCTGCCAAGTTTTTATCTAAGATGGTTTGATTGGCTTTTCTTTTGTCATTGAAGTCCAGCACTTGTGCAATGGTTTCTTTCGCATTCTTGAAGTGCTTCTTTTCCAGTCCGCGGAGAACCGCGTCGGTATTTTCTGTAATTTGTTTGATGGTAAGCATATCTTATACTTGTTTTTATGTTATTCGGTTTTGTGAGTGCAAAGATATGGAAAAAACAAATAAAGTGTTGCTTTTGACATGAAAGAAAGGGATGCAATCCATTCGGATTACATCCCTTTTCCTTATTTCTTGTTCGGAAACTTATGCTTCTGCGTTTTCTGCGGGGATAACAGAAACTGAACGTCTGTCTTCCTTGCCTACTTTGAACTTTACAGTTCCGTCTACTAAAGCGAAAAGAGTGTGGTCTTTTCCCATGCCGATGTTCTCACCCGGGTGGAATTCAGTACCTCTTTGACGAACGATGATGTTACCTGCCTTGCAAGCTTCGCCACCAAATATCTTAACGCCTAATCTCTTGCTCTGTGATTCGCGGCCGTTCTTAGAACTACCGACACCTTTTTTATGTGCCATTTCTTCTTACTGTTTTAATTGATTAAGCTACTACTTCTGTAATTGTTAACTCTGTGAATTGTTGACGGTGACCGTTCAACTTACGATAACCTTTTCTTCTTTTCTTATGGAAAACGAGAACTTTATCGCCTTTTACCATGTTTGATACGACCTGGCAAACAACCTTTGCACCCTCTACAGTGGGAGCACCTACGGTGATGTTGCCGTCTTTGTCTACCAAAAGAACCTTGTCAAACTCTACTGTTGCACCGTTTTCTGCATTCTGGATGTGGTGTACAAACAGTTTTTTGCCAGCTTCTGCTTTGAATTGCTGACCGTTAATTTCTACAATTGCGTACATTTCTTATATTAATGTATAAGTTAGCTCCGTCGGGTGGTCTCTAATCACTTAGAAAGCACTTGGTCGAACCCGGTGCGGAATAATCGGGCACAAAAGTACTCTTTTTATTCTAAATGGGCAAATGTTCTTTTGCTTTTTTATTCTTTTAGTGCAGATTGTACTTTTGGCCTATTGGAGAAAAACTGTTTCATCAAGAAGAGACAATTTATGTAGGGATGCTTGTTGTTACAAGATGAATTTCAGTACATAGATACCGGCCAGCATTAGTGCCATGACGAGGCATGCAAATATGACGAGTAGCACAAGACTGTAAGTCAGCATGAGGATAGTGCGCCAAAAGCTTCTCCACCAGGTGCAGCGGTACAATTGTTTGTAATCCCAACAGAATAGGACGAAAATAAGCCATAAAGGCAGCTCATACAAATCGTCTACCTTTGCGTACCCGTTGAAAGGCAGCACGATGATGCTTAGCAGGAGTATCTGGCAAGCTATGTAGGCTTGTATGAATACATGCTCCGTGGTATTGTAGTTTAACTTATATTTCCGGCGTCGGAAGGCAAGTTGGGTAGCAAGTGCAAACAGAGGCAGTGTGGCAATGATGCGGAATGCTTTGTTTCCGTGTCCCCAGCTCTTCATCAGATTCCATACTTTCATTAGGAAAGGAGAGTTCTGGAAGACTTTTTCCAGTCTGTCTCCCACCTCCGAGGTGTCGTTTACAAACTCATCGATGAGGTCGCCATCATCGCTGTTCGATTCGGATACCTGTGTGGCAGAAGTGGAGTCGTTCTTCTCTTCCAGTTTGTTCAGGCTTTTCTCCAGGCTTTTTATAGTGATGGCGAGGGCTCGCTTTTCCTCTTTGCTATAGGTTTTCTCCATCTTTTGGGTAAGCTTCTCTTTAGCGGCAATGATTTCTTCTTTGTCTGTCTGCTCTGTCTTTTCCGTCTTTGCTTTTTTGCTCAGAGCTTCCGGGTCTACCAGTTGCACAGCCATGATATAAAGAGCTGCAAGAATGAAGAGTGTCTGGAACGGGCGAAAATACTCTATGCGTTTACCACCGATGAAGTCTCTAATCATGTATCCCGGACGGTAGAGGAGTTCCAGAAGGGTACGTCCAAAACCATTGTCTATATTGAAGAAGCCTCCGGCAATGTTTTTAAGGGCGTTGCTTAGCCGGTAACGTGGAGTGTTTCGGCTTTGTCCGCAACGGTTACAGTAGTTGCCGGTATAGGTGGTGCCGCAATTCAGGCAGGTGCAGGTTTCGTTGCCAGCGGGAGGAGTTTTTCTCCCTTGTATCAGCTTGATGTGAAATGCGCGTAAGCGTACTGCGCAGGGGTGCCACCATGAGTCGATGAAAGTTCTTGCTTTGTTGGGCAGTATCCTTCTTTTTTGGAGGATGCCCCACAATGTCAGTATGAAGACAACCGGGAAGAAGTTGCTGTCGTCGGTTATGTCCAGCTCTTCAATAGCCAACCAAAAGAGTGTCAATAAAAGGAGGATTTGCCAGGCATTTATCCTTTTCTGTTTCCGGGGAGAAGTGGCATACATATTTTCCGGTCGGATGGGACTTTCAATCTTGAATATGGAGGGATGCTCCTCCTGGACTGCCAGCAGTTCTTCCAAAGTGCTCATTATTTTCCAGTGTGGGTATTTTTCCAATTCTTTGGCAGTGGTTACTCCGTGGGTGACCCCGGCAAAGTCTACTCCGGCCGCTTGGGCTGTTTCCGCATCTATCGTGCTGTCGCCTATATAGAGGGTATCGGTTTTGCTGACATGTAGCCGCTTAATGGCAAGGAGTAGCCCTTCGGGAGATGGCTTGGCGGTTTTCACGTCTTCACCACCCACGATGATGTCTATAAAATCTTCAGGAAAATGCTGGTCGAGTAGTTCCTTGATGCGGAATCGGTATTTGGTCGAGATGATTCCGATGCGGGCGCCAGAGTCCTTTAGTGCAGTCAGTACAGACTTGGTTTCCAGGAAAAGCACCGTATTGACAGTCATATGCGTATCGGCCTCTTTTCGGTATTCTGCCTTGAATCCTGCCAGTTGTCCGGCATCTGTCACGCCGGTGAGGATGGAAAAAGAGTTTTCCAGAGTCTTGCCGATGGTACGTTTGATGTCGTCATCTGTCACCTCTGTATATCCGTGACGGGTCAGTACGTTGCGGAAACAAGTGACGATTCCGCGGGAAGAATCAGCAAGCGTATAGTCAAAGTCGAAAAGATAGGTCGTGTAATTCATTGTGACTTTTTGTGGCAAAGATAGTGTAAAGTATATTTTTACAAAATAAAAAAGAGGATTAATCGGAATTTTGTATTACTTTTGTTTGCATGAATTCTGTTGAAAAAGTGACAAGATGTGTAAGTGTTTTATCCGGTTAGGTTGTTATACTATACACGTTAACCCTATAATGTTATGAATTTGATAAAATCTTGTTGTTTGTTTGTGGTCTTTTCATCCTTTCTGGCATGTACCCCACAAGTGTCGGATGTGAAGAGTGTGTCTTATACAGAGTTCGTGAACCCCTTTATCGGTACAGATTTTACTGGAAACACCTATCCGGGTGCCCAGGCACCGTTTGGCATGGTGCAACTCAGTCCTGACAACGGACTGCCGGGCTGGGACCGTATTTCCGGATATTTTTATCCAGACAGTACCATTGCAGGCTTCAGCCATACCCATCTCTCCGGAACCGGCGCTGGTGACTTGTATGATATCTCTTTTATGCCGGTGACATTGCCTTATAAGGAGGCGGAAGCTCCGCTCGGCATTCACTCTTTGTTCTCTCATTCGGAAGAGTCGGCAAGCGCCGGATATTACCAGGTGCGTCTGAAAGATTATAATATCAATGTAGAGTTGACGGCCACCGAGCGTTGTGGCATTCAGCGGTATACTTTCCCCAAAGCCGATGCTGCCGTTTTCCTGAATTTGCGGAAAGCCATGAATTGGGATTTTACCAATGATTCTCACATAGAAGTCGTCGATTCGGTAACGGTGCAAGGTTACCGTTACTCTGACGGTTGGGCACGCGACCAGCGCCTCTACTTCCGTACCCGTTTCTCCAAACCGTTTGTTGTGATGCAGCTCGATACAGCTGCCATAGAGAAAGATGGCAAGCGGATAGGGACATCCGTCATTGCACGATTCGACTTTCAGACTAAGGAAGGAGAACAGATTCTTGTTAGTACTGCCATCTCCGGTGTGAGTATGGAAGGGGCGGCACGTAATTTGGCAGCCGAAGTACCCGATGATGATTTCGACAAATACCTGGCAGCTGTGCAGGATGATTGGAACAAACAATTGTCCCGGATAGAAATAAAATGCGATGACCGTGATGAGAAAGTCAAGTTCTATACGGCTTTGTATCATTCGATGATTGCTCCTACCATTTACAGTGATGTGGACGGTGCTTATTACGGTCCCGACAAGCAAGTGCACCGTGCGGAGAGCTGGACAAATTACAGTACTTTCTCCTTGTGGGACACTTACCGTGCGGCTCATCCTCTCTATACCTTTATTGAGCCGGAACGGGTGAACGATATGGTGAAGTCCTTCCTCGCCTTCTTCGAACAGAACGGTCGCCTTCCCGTATGGAATTTTCAGGGGAGCGAGACAGATATGATGATAGGTTACCACTCTGTACCAGTTATTGTAGATGCCTATCTGAAAGGTATTGGGGACTTCGATGCGAAAAAGGCCTTGGAGGCTTGTGTAGCTACTGCCAATATCGATTCTTATCGTGGCATTGGGTTATATAAGAAATATGCTTATGTTCCTTATAATGTGACGGATCAGTATAATTCGGAAAACTGGTCACTTTCTAAAACACTGGAATATGCATACGATGACTATTGTATAGCCCGTATGGCAGAGAAACTGGGCGATAAGGAGGTAGCGGACGAGTTTTATAAGCGTTCCCGTAATTACCGGAATGTTTACAATCCGGTAAGTTCTTTCATGCAGCCCCGTGATGACAAGGGAGAGTTTATCCGGAACTTCTCGCCGGACGACTATACTCCGCACATCTGCGAGAGCAACGGCTGGCAGTACTTCTGGTCTGTACAGCAGGATATTGACGGCTTGATAGCTTTGACCGGAGGTAAGGAACGGTTTGCCCAGAAGCTGGACAGTATGTTTACCTATAATCCTTCTGCAGATGATGAGCTGCCTATTTTCAGCACCGGAATGATTGGCCAGTATGCGCATGGAAATGAGCCTAGCCATCACGTCATTTATCTGTTCAATGCTGTGGATCAACCTTGGAAAACCCAGAAATATGCAGCCCGGGTGATGCATGAACTCTACCTGAACACTCCTGCCGGTTTGTGTGGCAACGAGGATTGCGGACAGATGTCTGCTTGGTATGTGTTCAGTGCGATGGGCTTTTATCCGGTAGACCCGGTTGGCGGAAAATATGAAATCGGTACCCCCCTATATCCGGAAATGAAGATGCACCTGCCTGGTGGAAAGACCTTTAAGGTACTGGCACCGGCGGTGAGCAAGGAAAATTGCTACATTCAATCTGTCAAACTCAACGGTAAGAGCTATGACAAAAGTTATATTACGCATGAACAGATAATGGATGGAAGTGTTTTCGAATTTGAAATGGGGGATAAGCCAGGTGATGCATGGTACAGCCCCCGATAACCGGCTAAAATATGGATGAACATTTCGACTTGACATATAAATCCCTTTTCCGCAGGTATTATACCAATCTGCTGTTCTACGCCACACGCATTGTGGGGGAAGAAGATGCGGAAGATGTGGTGCAGGATGTTTTCGTGGAGCTGTGGAAGCGGAAAGATACCATGAAGGTGGGAGAGCAGATTCAGGCTTTTTTGTATAGGGCGGTGTATACCCGTGCCTTGAACGTTCTGAAGCATCGGGACATTGTAAGTGGCTATGAGGCTGTCATGCTCGAAATCCATAAAAAGAGGGTTGAGTTCTATCAACCCGACAGCAATGATGTGGTGAAACGGATAGAGGATGCCGAACTCAGAAGGAAGCTGTCCGATGCCATCAATGAATTGCCGGACAAGTGCCGGATGGTATTCAAACTCAGCTATCTGCATGATATGAAGAATAAGGAGATAGCTGATACGATGGGAGTGTCATTGCGTACGGTGGAGGCTCACATGTACAAAGCTTTGAAGTTGCTGCGCGATAAACTGGGGTATCTGAACCTGATGTTGGCTCTGTTTTTCATCGGGAAAGTAAGTGTTTTTGCGAGCAGCGTTGTTTTATTATCATAATGAAGGAAAGAATGAATAAGTTGAATGAGGAGATATTGGCCAAGTTCCTTATGGGTGAATGTACGGAAGATGAACTTCGTGAGGTGAACGCCTGGCTGGAAGGGTCGGGTGAGAATGCACGCGAATTGTTCAGGCTGGAGGAGATTTACCACTTGGGGAGACTGGGGGATACTTCGAATGCACAAGACATAGAAAAGGTCGAAAAGCGATTGTTTAAAAGGTTGGAACAAGAGAAGACGAAACAATACAAGGTACGGAGGATGGTTGGATGGATGCGGTATGCGGCCGTATTTGTGGGCTTCTTCCTTTTGGGTACTTTCGGCTATCTTTTTTATCAGACTTATAGCCAGCCGGAAACATTACTGGCTGTCACCACTCATGATAAGATTAAGGAATTGAAACTGCCGGATGGCACAAAAGTCTGGCTGAATAAAAATACTACCTTGAAATATCCGTATGAGTTTGCAGGGAAGGGAAGAAAGGTTTATCTGGAAGGAGAAGGATATTTTGAGGTAATGAGGAATCCGGAAAAACCGTTTGTCGTACAGAGTGAGGCCATGCAGGTCAGAGTATTGGGAACTGTTTTCAACCTCAAGTCTGACAAGGCTAAGATGTCTGCAGTAGCTACCCTTCTGAAAGGCGAAGTAGAGGTGAAAGGCAATCATGGCGAGGGTATGATTATCCTTGCCCCCGGACAGAAAGCCGAGCTGAACGGAATGACTAGGCGTCTGGTGGTGAAGCAGGTGGATACGGGAATCGAAAACTGGCACAATAATGAGTTTGTCTTTGAGAAGGCTGACCTATACACCATTGCGCGTACATTGGAGAATTCGTATGGGGTGAGGATAATTCTGGCACCGAACATAGATGTAAGCAAGACCTACTCGGGTACACTGAAGAAAAAAGAGAGTGTGGGGGCTGTGCTGAATCTGATAAAGAATGCCATTCCATTGGAGTATAAAATTGTGGGGAACAGTGTTTTCCTCTCCTCAATGAAGTAGGAAGGCCGCACAAATCCGAGATATGACGAGAAGAATTTATTTAATACTAACAACTTTCTAATATTATGCGAAAATTAATCCTATTGTTTCTTTTTGTGAGCAGTTCCTTGTGGCTGCATGCCAAGGACTTTACCCAGTATGTCAGTCCTCTTGTCGGCACGCAGTCTACTTTCGAGCTTTCCACCGGTAATACCTATCCTGCGATCGCACGTCCCTGGGGTATGAACTTCTGGACTCCTCAGACTGGTAAGATGGGTGACGGCTGGCAATACGTCTATACCGCGAACAAGATCCGTGGTTTCAAGCAGACACACCAGCCCAGTCCCTGGATTAACGACTACGGGCAGTTCTCCATCATGCCGGTGGTTGGCAAGCCCGAGTTTGATGAGGAGAAGCGTGCAAGCTGGTTCTCCCACAAGGGCGAAGTGGCACTTCCTCATTATTATAAGGTATATCTTGCCGAACACGATGTGGTTACCGAGTTCACCCCTACCGACCGTGCCGTATTGTTCCGTTTCACTTTCCCTGAAAATGATCATTCATACATTGTTGTCGATGCCTTTGACAAGGGCTCTTATGTGAAGATACTTCCGGAACAGAATCGTATTATCGGTTATACTACCCGTAACAGCGGCGGTGTTCCCGAGAATTTCAAGAACTATTTCGTGATAGAGTTCGACAAGCCTTTTACTTATAAGGCGTCTGTAGCCGATGGCGTCTTGACCGAGAATAAGGTTGAGCAGGAAGCCGGACATGCCGGTGCTGTTATCGGTTTCAAAACCCGCAAGGGTGAAGTGGTACATGCCCGTGTAGCCTCTTCTTTCATCGGTTTTGAGCAGGCTGACCGTAACTTGAAGGAGCTTGGCAATGACAATTTGGAAACACTGGTTCAGAAAGGTCAGGATGCCTGGAACAAGGTGCTGGGCCGTATTGATGTAGAAGGCGGAACCCTTGACCAGTACCGTACTTTCTACTCATGTTTGTATCGTTCCTTGTTGTTCCCGCGTGCATTCTATGAACTGGATGAGGGGGGAAATCCGATTCATTACAGTCCCTACAATGGCCAAGTGTTGCCCGGCTATATGTATACCGATACTGGTTTCTGGGACACTTTCCGTTGTCTTTTCCCGTTCCTCAACCTAATGTATCCGTCGGTGAACAGGCAGATTCAGGAAGGTCTTGTCAATACCTATAAGGAAAGCGGTTTCTTCCCCGAATGGGCAAGTCCTGGTCACCGTGGCTGTATGATTGGCAATAACTCTGCTTCCGTACTGGCGGATGCCTATCTGAAAGGTGTGAAGGTGGAGGATGTGCAGACACTGTACGAAGGCCTCATCAACGGTACAAAGAATGTCCATCCCGAGGTCTCTTCTACGGGTCGTCTCGGCTATGAGTATTACAACAAGCTTGGTTATGTTCCCTACGATGTGAAAATCAACGAGAACACTGCCCGTACTTTGGAGTATGCTTATAATGACTGGTGCATCTACCGCATGGCAAAAGAACTGAATCGTCCGAAGAAGGAGCAGAAACTCTTTGCGGAACGTGCCATGAACTATAGGAATGTATTTGATAAGGAAAGCAAGCTGATGCGTGGTCGTAATCAAGACGGCCAGTTCCAGTCTCCTTTCTCTCCTTTGAAGTGGGGTGACGCCTTTACTGAAGGTAACAGCTGGCACTATTCCTGGTCTGTATTCCACGACCCTCAAGGTCTGATAGACTTGATGGGTGGAAAAGAGTCTTTCGTGGAGATGCTTGACTCTGTATTTATCGTTCCTCCCTTGTTTGACGACAGTTACTATGGTCAGGTAATCCATGAAATCCGTGAGATGACAGTGATGAATATGGGTAACTATGCCCATGGCAACCAGCCCATCCAGCACATGATTTACCTTTATAATTATGCCGGGGAGCCTTGGAAGGCCCAATATTGGCTTCGTCAGGTAATGAACCGCATGTACACTGCCGGTCCCGACGGTTATTGCGGTGACGAGGACAACGGTCAGACTTCCGCGTGGTATGTCTTCTCTGCACTTGGTTTCTATCCGGTTTGCCCTGGTACGGACGAGTATGTACTGGGCGCCCCTCTGTTCCGTAAGGCTACCCTCCATTTTGAGAACGGCAAGTCTCTGACTATTGATGCTCCGGATAACTCACCGGAGAACATGTATATCGAGTCTCTCAAGGTGAACGGCGTGGATTATTCCAGGAATTATCTGACGCATGGCAATTTGCTGAATGGCGGTACCTTGAGGTTTGATATGGGCAGCCAGCCTAATATGAAGAGAGGTACGCAGCCGGAAGATTATCCTTATTCTTTCTCGAATGAACTGAAGAAGTAAAGAATAGTAATAATATAGTAAAAAAAAGGTTGCCTCGAAAATAAGTTGATATATCATTTTGTTATTTACTATCTGTATTATAGGTGCTTTTCTTGAATCAGGTGGAAATAATTATTTACTTCGTTAGTAATATTGAGCAAAATGATATATCAACTTGTTTTCGGGGTAACTCTTTTTTTTAGGATTAATGATAAAAAAGATACTTTTTCAGTAAGTGTATTTTCATTGTCTGTTGTTTTATATAGGAATGCGAGAGAATGAATCTCTCGAAGTAATTTATTGTATAACCTATAAATTGTGTTTATGAAAGACAATTATGCTTTTCGGAGTTCGACGTTCATGCGGGCTTTATTAGTTTTGTTGTTCATGGCAGTTTCTATCCAGTGGGGCTTTGCCCAGTTAAACCTGAATGTGTCTCGCGGCACATTGGGGACAGTCATTGAACAAATCAAGTCTCAATCCAAGTATCAATTTTTTTATGACGACAAACTGGCTGCGTTGCCGGTAGAAAACGTCAAAGTGAACAATGCGTCTATAGAAGATGCTTTGAATGTTATTCTCAAGGGGAAAGACATTTCCTATAAAGTGGAGGATAACATCGTTTATCTTTCTGAAAAGTCTGCTGCTCCTCAAGAGGGCAACCAACAAGGGAAAGAACGGACGATTACCGGAGTCGTGTCAGATGACATGGGACCTCTGATTGGTGTGAATGTATTGATAAAAGGTACCAGCAACGGGTGTATTACCGACCTCGACGGTAACTTTACGCTGACCACTACGGAGGCGAATCCGGTGATTGTATTCTCTTATATCGGTTATACTACGCAGGAAATCCCCGTGAAAGGTAATGCGCCGATTAATGTAATGATGGCCAATGACACCCAGTTGCTTGAAGAGGTGGTGGTTACCGCTCTCGGTATCAAGCGTGCGGAGAAGGCATTGAGCTACAATGTGACCCAAGTGGATGCTGAATCGGCATTGGCTGTGAAGGATGCCAACTTTATCAATTCACTGAATGGCAAAGTGGCCGGTTTGAACATCAATGCCTCTTCATCCGGTGTAGGTGGTGCCAGCAAAGTGGTGATGCGTGGTTCCAGAGGTATTGAGCAGTCGTCTAATGCTCTTTATGTCATTGATGGTATTCCGATGTATAACCTTAGTTCTGCGGGCGGTGAGAGTGAATTCGATTCACAAGGTACTACCGAGGCTATCGCCGACCTTAACCCCGAAGATATTGAATCTATGTCGGTACTGTCCGGTGCGGCTGCTGCGGCTTTGTATGGTAGCAATGCTTCTAATGGCGCCATCGTTATTACAACTAAAAAGGGCAAGGAAGGACGCGTCTCTCTGTCTGTTTCCAGTAACACGGAAATGCTGAATCCTTTTGTGATGCCTAAGTTTCAGGATTGGTATGGCACATCGGGCACGGATGCAAGTTGGGGCAAACGCTTGAATGCATCCAATCGTTATGGTTATAATCCGAAGGATGATTATTTCCAGACCGGTATTATAGGTACGGAAACCATTTCTCTCTCTACGGGTACGGATAAGAATCAGACGTATTTGTCTGCTGCTGCCGTCAACTCCCGTGGCATTGTGCCCAATAATAAATATGAGCGTTATAACTTTACATTCCGCAATACGACACAGTTTTTGAATGACAAGATGAAACTGGACGTAAGCGCTCAGTACATCATGCAGAAAGACCGCAATATGACCAATCAAGGTATCTATGCCAATCCGGTGGCCTCTGCTTACTTGTTCCCACGTGGCAACGATTGGGAAGAATACAAGATGTTCGAACGTTATGACCCGGTTCGCAAGTTGTATACGCAGTACTGGCCGCAAGGTGGTGGCTCATATCGTTTGCAGAATCCGTATTGGATTAATTACCGCAACTTGCGTGAGAATGACAAAGACCGTTATATGTTGAGCGCTTCTTTATCCTATGACATTTTGGACTGGCTGAATGTAGCCGGACGTGTGCGTGTGGATAATTCAATGAACCGCTTTACGCAGAAGTATTATGCTTCTACCGAGCCTACCATTGCCGAAGGTTCTGAAAATGGATATTATGGTGTGACCAACCTCAATGATAAGCAGGCGTATGCCGACTTCTTGATTAATATAAACAAGCAATTTGGGGACGATTGGGTATTGACTGCCAACATCGGTGCATCTTACTCGGATACCCGTTCGGAATCAATGGGCGTGAAGGGTCCTATTCCTGCAAATGGACTTGCTAATTTCTTCTCTATAACCCAGTTGGACCGTCAGACCACTAAGCGTGAGGAAACCGGTTACCGTGAACAGACTCAATCTGTGTTTGCTTCTGCTGAATTGGGATATAAAAGCGCATACTATCTTACAGTGACGGGACGTAACGACTGGCCTTCCCAGTTGGCCGGACCGAAGTCTGCGCAGAAAGGTTTCTTCTATCCGTCAGTGGGTGCTTCTGTGTTGCTTTCCGAAATTTTCAAGTTGCCCGAAAGCATTTCTTATCTGAAGTTGCGCGCTTCATGGGCTTCTGTCGGCTTGCCGTTCAAGCGTTTCCTTGCATATCCTACTTTTGAATGGGATAATTCAACCGGTATGTACAAGACCAAATCGGCTTATCCTTTGTATGACTTGAAACCGGAACGTACAGATTCCTGGGAAGTCGGTTTGACGGCTCGCTTCCTCAAGGATTTCAATTTGGACATCTCTTTCTACAATACAAAGACTTATAATCAGACTATGGATACGCAAGAATTGCCGACCGGCGGTTATAGTACGTTCTATGCACAAACCGGTAATGTACGTAACCGTGGTGTGGAACTTTCTTTGGGCTATAAGCACACTTGGAATAAGTTTACTTGGAATTCCAACTATACGTTGAGTGCCAATAAGAATAAAATTCTCAGTTTGATTGACGGATATGTCCACCCGATTACCGGTGAAGTAATATCTAAATCACAATTGGATATGAAAGGTTTGTCCAATGCTCACTTCATATTGAAGGAGGGTGGTTCTTTAGGTGACCTTTACTCCATGTCCGACTTGAAGCGTGATGCCAATAACAATATTTACGTAGATGCCAACGGTGCGGTAAAGACTGAAAGCCTGAAAGACGGTGTCAAATTGGGCAGTGTATTCCCGAAAGCAAATATGGCATGGCGCAATGACTTCCAATATAAGAATTTCAGTTTCGGTTTCTTGCTGACAGCCCGCCTCGGTGGTATTGTTTATTCTGCCACGCAAGCTACTCTTGACGCTAATGGCGTTTCGGAAGCTTCGGCTCTGGCGCGTGACAATGGTGGTGTGATTATCAATGGCGGTGATGTGATAGACGCGGAAAAATGGTATACTACGGTAGGTGCCGATAGCGGTATTCCTTTGTATTACACTTATAGTGCGACCAACTTGCGCTTGCAGGAAGCTTCCATTAGCTATACAATCCCACGGGCTAAATTGGGCAATGTGATGGACATTACTCTTTCATTGATAGGACGCAATTTGTGGATGATTTACAACAAGGCTCCTTTTGATCCGGAGGCTACTGCTTCTGCCACCAATAACTACTATCAAGGTATAGACTACTTTATGATGCCGAGTATGCGTAGTATGGGTTTCAATGTTAAACTTAAATTCTAAAAAACAAGAATTATGAAGATATATAATACAATAGCAAGATACATGGCTATGGGAGCTATTCTGCTGGGCAGTGTGGCTTGTACGGACAATTATATGGATTATAACAAAAATCCTCATGAACCGGATTTGGAAGAGATGTTGCCGGATGATTATTTGTTCAGTGCGCTTCTCCTGAATATGCAGGACGTGATGATGCCGGAACAGGAGAACTTTGCCCAATATGTGGACTGCTTGATGCCGGGAAGTTTTTCCGGTTATGTGGCAGACTCCAATCTGGGTACCGGCTGGTCGGGACGTTTCGCTACCTTCAATCCATCCGAGGCATGGGCACGTATACCTTTTGCCGATTTTTATGATAAATTTTATCCTAACTACTTCCAACTGAAAGATCAGTGTACTGATGAGGTATATTTGGCTTTGTCCGAATTGTATCGTATCTGCGCTATGTTGCGTGTGACGGATAGCTATGGACCGATTCCTTATTCGCAGGTGGGAGTGAACAATGCCTTGAAATCCGGCTATGATTCTCAGGAGCAAGTTTATACCAAGATGTTCGAAGACTTGGATAAAATTATAGAGGTGCTTACCACTTATGCCAATCAGCAGTTCAATGCTGGTGGAGACCGCATTTATGAGGGTAATACAAAGGCATGGGTGAAGTTTGCCAATTCTATGAAACTTCGTATGGCAATGCGTATTGTGTATGCAAACGAGAGCCTTGCCAAGCAGAAGGCGGAAGAAGCGGTAAATGCAGAAATAGGAGTGATGACAGCAAGTGCTGACGGAGCTTATCATAAAGTGGTGGATCACAATCCGTGGGAACGTTTCATGCCGAACTGGAGTGACGCACGTATCTCCGCTGACTTGGTATGTTATATGAATGGATTCAATGACCCGCGTCAGGAAGCCTACTATGGTAAATCGACTTTTGCCGCAGAGTCACAAGGTGCTTTCAAAGGGACAGATGATTATGTAGGTTTACGTCGCGGCATCGGACAGGGAATGTTTAATGCCTGGTCGCATGGTTACTCTTGCATGAAAGTGACGGTAAGTGACAAGATGCTGATTTTCCCCGCTTCAGAGGTGGCATTCTTACGTGCGGAAGGTGCTTTGCGTGGCTGGAACATGGGTGGTACGGCTCAAGCTCTTTACGAACAAGCTGTGGCTCTTTCTTTTGAAGAACGGGGAGTGTCAGGCGTAGGTGAATATTTGGCTAACTCTACAAAAACTCCTTCTGCTTATAAAGATCCGCTGAAAGGTGAAGACGGGCAGAAATACGATTATTCAGGCTCTATAAGTTCCACGGTTACAGTGGCTTGGAACGAGGCGGATGATTTTGAAAAGAAACTGGAGAAAATCATTACTCAAAAGTGGATAGCCATTTTCCCGAATTGTATGGAGGCGTGGTCGGAATATCGTCGTACCGGTTATCCCAAGTTAATGCCGGTGGTGCATAACTTGAGCGACGGTGTGGTGAATAGTGCTGAAGGTGCACGCCGCCTGACTTATCCTGCCGATGAGTATCGTGATAATACGGAGAATCTGAATGCGGCTCTTTCCGCTTTGGCTAAAGAATCCAGTAACAAGAAAGGTGATACAATGGCAACCCGCGTTTGGTGGGATTGCAAATAATCTGTTAACTAAATCAACCAATTAATTATTGAGTAATATGAAAAGATATAATAAGATATTTGGAGCGTTGCTTCCTGCATTGGCTATGACCTTATTGGCATCATGTACCGATGTAGAGAGCATTGAGCTCAACAGGCCCGGACTGGACGAGCAGAGTCCGGAACTCTATGCCAAGTATTTGCAGAATTTGAATGAATATAAGAGTTCTGCAAGCCACAAAGTGACATATGCCTGGTTTGACAACAGTGTGAAGGCCCCCTATAGCCGCGGACAGCATATTTCGGATGTGCCCGATAGTTTGGATGTGGTTTCTGTGATGTATCCTGCCGATTTGGCCGAATTTGAAATAAATGATATGGCTGCTGTACGTGCCAAAGGAACGAAAGTTGTTTATACCATCAGCTTTGACAATATTCGGAAAGAACATGCCGATAAGGTGGTAGAGGGAGTTGAAACGGGAGCATTTGCTGCTTATTTGCAGGCCGAATTGGACAGATTGTTGGGATATGAGGCTTCGTTCGATGGTATTATTGTCGAATACAAGGGGAAAAATCCTATTTATATGTCGGACGAAGCTAAGGCTGAAGCTAAAGCCGAACAAGACCTGTTTTTCACTGCAATCATGAATTGGAAGAGTAATCATGCTGATAAGATGCTGACTTTCCAGGGTTATCCGGAAAACTTGATAGGGCAGACTGTGTTGTCGGAGTGCCGTCACATCATTTTGGTGACCGACAAGTTAGAGGATGTCCAACAGTTGTCGTTGGTAGTCCGTAAGGCTATGATTTCGAAAGAAGTTCCTACCGATCGTTTTGTGGTAGCTGTTTCTACGGTTTCGATGGATACTACGGATGGTAAAACCGGATATTTCGGTGGAAAACGTGCGATGAAGGAAGCTGCTTATTGGGTAACAGAGTCTTCTTCTGATTATACCCGCGCCGGTATTGCCATTTATAATATTCAAAATGATTATTATAATGCGGATGCTATTTATCCGTGTGTGAAAGAAGCTATAAATATTATGAATCCTGCTCCTATTAAATAAAAAGAACATTATGAAATTGAAAAACTTATATTTAGTATCAATGGCATTGTTGGCTGGTGCGTTGGCTTCTTGCAGCGATGATGTTGAGAACTTCGACAATCAGTTATATATTAATGCTTCTGTAAAAACCAGTACCGTATTGCTGAAGAGTACGGTTCCTACTACTGAAGGTCAGTTTCAACTGTCTATGGCGAAGCCGGTTGAGCACGATATAACGGCTACTCTGAAAGTAGATGCCTCATTGGTTTCTGTTTATAATGAAGCTTATTATGATAATGCGGAAATGCTCCCGGAAGGACATTATGCTTTGGAAAACGAACAAGTAGCTATTCCCGCCGGAACAATTCTTTCGGATGTAGTGTCTGTAAAGTTTAGTAAATTGGACGAGTTGGATAGAGAAAAGGTGTATGTGTTGCCGGTCACTGTCGCTCAAGCCAATATCAGTGTGCTGCAAAGTGCTTCTACGATGTATTACGTACTGAAAGGTGCCGCTCTCATCAACACGGTACCCAATATGACTAAGAACTCAGTGTTTGTCACTTGGAATAATCCCGATGTGGTGAATCACATGAAACAGTTTACTGCCGAGTGTCTGGTCCGCTTCGACAAGTTTGGCAAGCTGATTAGTTCTATTATGGGCATTGAAGGCCACTTCCTGCTTCGTGTGGGAGATGCCGGTATTGCCGACAATCAATTGCAGATTGCTGCAAGCCCTAACCTGACTTCTTCCGATTTGGCGATTCCTACCGGTGAATGGCTGCACATCGCCATGACCTTCAACGAAGGTGATGTGACCGTTTATTATAACGGCAAGCAAGTATATGCCGGACATACCAATATGAGCGAAGTGAACTGGGGACAGACTCAGACGAATGAAGGCAATGGATTCTGGATTGGTCACTCCTATAATTACGACCGTTGGCTGGAAGGTAACATTAGCGAGGTGCGTATCTGGAACAAGGTGTTGACTAAAGAAGAAATCAATGCCAAGGATCACTTCTATGAGGTGGCTCCCGACAGTGAAGGCCTTGTGTCTTATTGGAAATTCGACGAAGGTGCGGGTACTTCTATCCGTGATTATAGCGGAAACGAGAATCATGCCACTGCCGTAAATGCTTTGACTTGGAACGCTGTGGAGCTTCCCGCTAAGGCAAAATGATGTATTTTATACCTTAATATACTAAACAGATATTTATCATGAAATATAAGAATTATATAAGAATGGGTTTGCTGGCCATGGCCTTTGGGACTGTCACATCGGTTTTTACGGCCTGTGAAGACGATATAGTCATCTCTAACAAAGACAATGGCAAACTGGAAACTGTGGACGGCGTATATGGCATGGTGAAGTCGCTGGCTGGAGCGCGTGAGCTTACGGCGATTTCCGTCTTTGGCGACAAAGCTGCCAGCGGACATGTATATTTTGAATTGACCAAGGCTGCTGACAAAGACGTTACAGTAACGTTTACTGTCGACCAAGCCGCTTTGGACGCCTATAATGATGCCCATAATACATCTTACACGATGTATCCCAATGTGAGTCTGGCAAATGGCGGAACGGCTACGGTAAAATCCGGAGAGAAAAAGTCTGCTCCGGTGGAGTTAACGATTCAGGCAGGAGGTTCAATAGGTTCTACATACGCTGTAGCCGTTTCTGCAACTGCCAATGATGGAGTGGAGATGTCTGCTGCCAATCAGGCCTATATTTACTTGGTGAAACCGCAGCCTGCCATTCCCGATTCGAAGAAAGGGGATATTCTTACCCACTGCTTTGTGGAGGTGAACGATGAGAACATCTTGAACTTGGGTGAATATACCATGAAGAAGAGTGGAAAGCCTTTCTTTGATGTGGTGAGCATCTTTGCTGCCAATATCAATCAAGACACCGAAACAGGCCGCGTGCGCGTGTTCTGTAACGATAAGGTATCTTTCCTTTTGGAGAATGCGGATAAGTTCATCCGTCCTTTGCAGGCTAAAGGCATTAAGGTGGTGATGACTATTCTTGGCAACCATGACGAGGCAGGTATGGGTAACCTTTCGGAAGCTGCAGCCAAAGACTTTGCCAAGGAACTGAAAGCTTACTTGGATATCTATGGCTTGGATGGCATTGACTTTGATGATGAGTACACCAGTTACAACAACTCCAACCCCAGTCCCGGCTTCGAAACACGCTCACGTGCCAACTTCGCACGTTTGGTTTATGAGTGCCGCCAGGTATTTGGAGACAAGCTGATCGGTGTGTATGAATATGGTTCGCTTGACTCTCCCGACGGCGAGGTAGAGGGTATGAAGGTAGGTGACATTGTGGACTATATGACCTACGGTTACTACCAGAATCAGAATCCCGAGGGAGCCTTTGGCCGTGAAGAGTCTCATTTTGAGAACCTGCCCAAATCCAAGTATGCTCCGCTGCCTTGGAAGATTAATGATGAGTTGAACGGAGGTTGGAGTGGATTTGACAAGAGCAAATTCCAGAAAGTGAAAGATGAAGGTTATGGCATTCAGATGTTCTACAATCCCAAACCGCTGGTGTATCAGTATTATACGTTGCTTTCGGAAATAAGTAAAGTACTTTTTGATGATGAAGTGGAGTGGAGCGGCAAGTACTGGAGCCGTATCGGTGAAGCTTATCAGGGCAAAATGTTAGGTTATGAAGATTTGGTCGGCGAGTGGAAGGTAACTTCCAGCAATTCTCTCTTTACCTATGTGGATGAAGAAGGCAATCCTCGCTGGTGGGATTGGAAAGGCAGTCAGGAGTTTGAGAAGAATGTAATTATAGAGAAGGATGAAGAAGGTACCGGATATGTGGTTTACAACTGGGGCACTTTCCCCGAAATCACCGGTAAGTATCCGATGCATTGCGATTACTATAACGGTGCACTGCTCATCTATCCGCAAACCATTCATGAGGGCGATGCTGAAGACCCTGCTACCTACAAGACGCATTTCGGTACTTACAGCAAGAATTTCCAGTGGAAAGCATATCCTAACTATGATGATTACTATATGGATGGTGCTATTGCTCCTAACGGTGATATGCATATCTATGGCTTGGGCAACAGATGGGCTATCAATCCTTATAAGTATGTAGGCGGTGAGATTGAGACCGACATCTTCCCCGATGTTCCTTACTTCGTGAGTGAGAACTATACAATGAAGAAGGTACGCTGATGCCGTGTTTTCCGTAAACTGAGGTTTCGGAAAACGGATGCTTGAACCTTTTCATACATGAAACAAAGGAGGGCTTTGCTCAAAGTAATAGGGCGGCCCTCCTCAAGCATTCTCATATAACAAGATTCTATTATGAAGCTATACACCTACTTATACAATAAACAATATGAAGAAAAACATGAAATCTAGTTCCATACTGTTGGGCGGACTTTTTCTGCTGGGGGCGGTTTGCAGCTGTACCCAGACGGCACCGGACTATGCGTCTTACGTCAATCCGTTCATCGGTACGGGTGGACATGGGCATACCTATCCCGGAGCGGTAGTTCCCAACGGGATGATTCAGCCCAGCCCCGACACGCGTATCTACGAGTGGGATGCCTGCTCCGGATATTACTATGCAGATACTACTATCAACGGATTTTCACATACCCACGTCAGCGGTACGGGTTGTGCCGATTACGGGGATGTGCTGCTGATGCCCACTGTAGGTCGGCAGGATTACCACTCCATGGGCTCGAAGAGCCAGCAGATGGCGTACGCCTCTGCCTTTTCCCACGAGAATGAAACAGCCGAACCGGGATATTATTCCGTATTTTTGGACCGCTACGGGGTGAAAGCCGAACTGACCTCTACCAAACGTGCGGCGATTCATCGCTATACCTTCCCGAAAGCGGAAGATGCAGGTTTTATCCTCGACCTGGATTACAGTATCCAGCGCCAGAAGAATGAACAGATGGAGCTGGAAGTAATCAGCGATACTGAAATCCGTGGACGCAAGAAGACTGTATATTGGGCTTTCGACCAGTATATCAACTTCTATGCCAAGTTCTCCAAACCATTTACCTATACGCTGGTCACGGACTCCATGGCATTGGACGAAGGCGGTCCGCTTCTGCCTACAGCTAAAGCTTTACTGCAATTCCAGACGGAGCCCAATGAGGAGGTATTGGTAAAGGTAGGTGTGTCTGCCGTGGATATGGACGGTGCCCGCAAGAATGTGGAAGCCGAAATCTCCGGATGGGATTTTGACGGTGTGCGCCGTGCTGCCCGCCAGCAGTGGAACACTTATCTTTCCAAGATTGACATCGATACGAAGGACAACGACCAGCGTACCATGTTCTACACGGCACTTTACCACACGGGTATGCAGCCCAACTTGTTTACCGATGCTGACGGACGTTACTTTGGTATGGACTTGAAGCCCCATCAAGGCAGGGTGGACGAGCCTGTCTACACCATTTTCTCTTTATGGGACACTTTCCGTGCCTATCATCCGCTGATGACGATTATCGATCCAGAACTGAACGAGGCCTTCATCCGTTCGCTCATCCAGAAGTCCCGCGAGGGCGGCGTCCTGCCTATGTGGGAACTGGCCGGAAACTATACGGGTACCATGATTGGTTATCATGCAGCTTCCCTCATAGCGGATTCGTATGTAAAGGGATACCGTAACTTCGACGTGCAGGAGGCCTATAAGGCTTGCCTCCGTACGGCAGAATACGATACGACGGGCATTATCACGCATCCTTTGGTTGTGCCGCATCTGATGCCGCAGGCCAAGTACTGGAAGAACAAGATTGGCTACGTGCCTTGCGACAAAGACAATGAGTCCGTGGCAAAAGCGCTGGAGTATGCTTACGATGACTGGTGCATCTCTGTACTGGCAGGTGCCTTGGACGACGAAGTCAACCGCGACAAGTATGCTGCCTTTGCCGAGGGATATAAAGTTTATTTCGATCCGAGTACCCGTTTCATGCGTGGACTGGACAGTGAGGGCAACTGGCGTACGCCTTTCAACCCCCGCGCATCCAATCACCGTAACGATGACTATTGCGAAGGCACTGCCTGGCAGTGGACTTGGTTCGTTCCCCACGATGTAGACGGATTGGTAGAACTGATGGGAGGACGCGACGCTTTCATCGGCAAGTTGGATTCTCTGTTCACTGCCGATTCCAAGCTGGAAGGTGAATCGACTTCGGTGGATATTTCCGGTCTGATAGGCCAGTATGCTCACGGCAATGAGCCGAGCCATCACATTGCCCATCTCTACAACTACGTAGGCCAGCCCTGGCGTACGCAGGAGATTGTGGATGAGGTGCTGCATACGCTTTACTTCAACAACCCCGACGGACTTTCGGGCAATGAAGACTGCGGACAGATGTCTGCATGGTACATTCTGAATGCGATGGGCTTCTATCAGGTATGCCCCGGCAAGTCGGTATATTCCATCGGACGCCCGCTGTTCAACGAGGCGACCGTTCATCTGAAAGACGGCAAGTCGTTCAAGGTGATAGCCCACAACAATAGCCGCGATAACAAGTATGTGCAGAGCATTGTGCTGAACGGCAATAAGCTGGAGACTCCATTCTTCACGCATCAGGATATAGTGGACGGCGGTACACTGGAACTGACTATGGGCAGCGAACCGCTGAAGCCGGAAGAGTAAATGGATTATTATGCTCACAAGATTCCCTGATGAGCAATACCTTTAATAAGGTGGAGTCCTACCGGGAAATGAATAGCAGCAGCAACGGCATGTATTCTTTTAGCTCGTTGCGCAGAAATTCCAATGTTTTTTGTTTATAGCGGTTGACTGACTTCACACTAAGGTTCAGCTCTTCCGCTATTTCTGTATGCGTTTTTCCCTTGAAGAAGCTCTCGATGAAGACAATGCGGTAGCTCTCGGGAAGCTTGTTCAGGGTACCGTACAGCATCCGGTACATTTCGTCTAAGGTATATACACTGTCCGGTTCCGTTTCGTAGACAGGGGTTTTCTTTTTGACGACTTCCGCATAATTCCATTCATATTCCTGATGCTTCAGGTAGTTCAGGCAATTGTTCCTCACGCACATCTTGAGGTAACCCAATATCGTTTTCGGGTCTATCTCGAAGTTGTCCATGTTGTTCCATAGGGAGGCGAATACTTCGGAAACAATGTCTTCGCGAGTCTCTTTATTGTCAACAAAACGCTTGGCATACAAGCAGAAGGGGGCATAGTACTCCTCGTAGAGCTGCTTGAATACTTGTTTCTTGCTTTGTTCATTAAGAGATAGTTTCATAATATATCTACAGTATTTCGAAGGCAAATATACAATAAGAAAGTCAAATAAAAGGTTCTTTTTGAAATTTAAAAGAACAAAGCTGTGGCAATAGGCAAGTAGTATTTTGTTATTAAGGACCCAATTGAAAAAACTTTGTTTTAGCTGTCCCTTTTTGATTTCCCGATTGTATTATCTATGTAATTGCAATTATAAATAGGTTATAAGGTTTAGAGATTATGGAAAAATTAGATTCGGATTTATTGTTTCGGAAAGCACAAGCATTGGGAGATGATATCCGGGAAATGGAATCAATTGATGTGGCCAAAGCTTTTGAACGGACACAGCAGTTGATAAGGAAAAAGCGGGGTAGGCAGATGTATGATAGCTTGATGCGCTATGCCGCATTCTTGACGTTACCTTTGCTGATGATTTCGCTGACGTTGGGCTACTTATATTTCAGTGGACCGGAAGCGGTAGACTGCTACGCCGAAGTCACGGCTGCCAAAGGTTCGGTCATCCGTTATGAGCTTCCTGACCATTCGGTGGCGTGGCTCAATGCGGGAAGTACCTTGCGTTATCCCATAGTTTTCAGGAAAGACAATCGGAGCGTGGAACTGAAAGGGGAAGCGTATTTTGAAGTGCAGGCCGACAAGAAACGTCCTTTTTATGTGAACACACTGGATGGATTGAGTGTATATGTATACGGAACGAAGTTCAACGTGGCTGCCTACGAGGATGAAGAACTTATTGGTACGGTGTTGGAGAAAGGTAAGGTAAATGTGGTAACCCCCAATCAGGAGACAATGGAATTGTTACCCGGAGAGCAGTTGCTTTACAATCGGAACAGTCGGAAATGGATTAAAAATAAAGTGGATGTCTACGAGAAGGTGGCTTGGAAAGACGGAAAGCTGATTTTCAGGAATGCGACGTTGGAAGAGATATTCAAAAGGCTTTCAAGGCATTTCAATGTGGATATTGAGTTTGACAATAGGTTGGGAAAGGAATACAAGTACCGGGCGACTTTCCACAAAGAGACCTTGCAGCAGATTTTGGATTATCTGGCAAAGTCGGCAGCCTTGAAGTGGAGGGTGGAAGATGCTGCGCAGCAGGCAGACGATACCCTTACGAAGGCTAGGATTATAGTAAACTTATATTAGTAACCCTTAAAACCATAAAGAGCCTATGATATAGTATAAGAAGAGCAAAAACAAAAAAGGAAGAAAACTGTCCCCACAGCTTTCTTCCCTACTCATTAAAAAACTCACGGATTTTGGTTTAGCAGACAAGAAGCCGTGAATCAAACCTTAGTTCATTTAGTAATAAACTTTAGTTAACCGCAAATGTATGAAAAATAATCATTCATTTAGTGCAGTATGCCTTAAATATACCTTAAAATTAAAACTTCCTTTACCTATGAGGATAAGTCTAATACTACTTTTTGCTGTTGTATTACAGCTTCCTGCCAGTAACGGGTACGCCCAGCGGACGCGAGGCTCCTTTTCTATGTCGAGTGTTTCCATAGAAAATGTATTGAATAAGATAGAGGAGAACTCCGACTATGTGTTCCTCTATAATAACAAGACGATTCAGGCAGACCGCATTGTTTCGGTAAACAGCCGGTCGGGAAAGATAACAGAGATCCTGGATGACATGTTTCGTGGAACAAATGTCACTTATACATTGGTAGACAATCAGATAATCTTGTCCACGAAACAGATAAAGCAACAAGAACCCAAAATCAAGGTGGACGGCGTGGTCAAGGATGCTACCGGCGAACCGCTGATTGGCGTCAACGTGAAGGTGAAGAATACCATTGCCGGTACCATTACTGATTTGGACGGCAAGTTCAACTTGGCGGTAAACAAGGGGGACGTTCTCGAAATCTCTTATGTGGGATATACTACTAAGGAAATCAAGATAATAGACGATCGAATCCTGAATGTGCTGTTGGAAGAAGATTCGCAGAAGCTGAACGAGGTAGTGGTCACTGCCCTGGGTATCAAGCGTGCCGAGAAAGCGTTGAGCTACAACGTGCAGCAGGTGAAACAAGACGAGCTGGTCCGTGTGAAGGATGCTAACTTCGTGAACTCGCTGAGCGGAAAGATTGCCGGTGTAAGCATCAACAAGAGTGCTAGCGGCGTGGGAGGAGCTACCCGCGTGGTGATGCGTGGAGCCAAGTCCATCGAGGGCGACAACAATGCACTCTACGTGGTGGACGGTATCCCTTTGTTCAACACCAATATGGGGAATACGGACAGCGGTATCATGGGTGAGGGCAAGGCCGGAACGGAAGGTATTGCTGACTTCAACCCCGAAGACATCGAAAGCCTCTCCGTGTTGAGCGGCCCTTCGGCAGCCGCCTTGTACGGTAGCAGCGCCGCCAACGGGGTGATTCTGATTACTACCAAAAAGGGCAAGGAAGGAAAACTTTCCGTCCAGTTCTCTTCTTCCACGGAGTTTAGCAAAGCCTACATGACACCGGAGTTCCAGAGCACCTACGGCAATAAAAAGGACATGTACGAAAGCTGGGGAGAAAAGCTGGCTACCCCTTCTGCCTACGATCCGAAGGACGACTTCTTCAATACCGGAACCAACTTCATCAACTCGTTGACATTGACCACGGGCACCAAGCAGAACCAGACGTTCGCGTCCGTATCATCCACCAACTCGGCCGGTATTGTGCCCAATAACTCTTACGACCGTCTGAACTTCACTATCCGCAACACTGCCACCTTCTTCAAGGATAAACTGCAACTCGACCTGGGCGCGTCGTATGTGAAGCAGAAAGACCGCAACATGGTGTCGCAAGGACAGTACTGGAATCCGGTGATGGCTGCCTACCTCTTCCCGCGGGGAGAAAACTTTGAAGACATCAAGACTTTTGAGCGTTATGATGACAGCCGTAAGTTTCCCGTACAATACTGGCCGGTGTCCGAACCTACCTACGCTTCGCAGAACCCTTACTGGACTGCCTACCGCAATGTGGCTACCAACGAGAAGAGCCGCTACATGTTCAACGTGGGGCTGACCTACAAGATTACCGACTGGCTGAACGCCGCCGCACGCTTCCGCATGGACGATACGCATGTGCTCTTCGAACGCAAGATTTACGCCACTTCCGACCAGAAGTTTGCCGAGGGAAAGAAAGGACATTATGGCTACAGCAACTATAACGACCGCCAAGAATACGCCGACTTCATGCTGAATGTCAACAAGCATATCCGGGACTTCAGCATTGCTGCTAACTTGGGCTGGAGCTATTCTAACTATTGGCTATTGGAGAGAGGATATAAAGGAACATTGAGCCTGGTACCCAATAAATTCGTGGCAGTCAACATCGACCCGGCCAATGGACGTGTCTCCGAAAAGGGCGGTGATAGCCGCGTGCGCAACCATGCCGTCTTTGCCAATGTGGAATTAGGCTGGAAGAGTATGCTTTACTTGACGCTGACCGGACGTAACGACTGGAACTCCCGTCTGGTGAACACCGACGAAGAGTCCTTCTTCTATCCTTCCGTAGGTTTGTCGGCCATCATTTCCGAAATGGTAGATTTGCCCCGGTTCATTTCTTACTTGAAGGTACGTGGTTCCTTTACCGAAGTGGGCGCTCCAATTTCCCGTTCCGGTCTGACTCCCGGTACGGTGACAACTCCCATTGACGGCGGTACGGTGAAGCCTACCTATATCTATCCGTTTACCGACTTCAAGGCAGAGCGTACCCGTTCGTATGAATTCGGTTTAAGTTTGCGTTTGTGGAACAAGTTGAGTGCAGAAGTCACTTACTACCATTCCAATACCAAGAACCAGACTTTCTTGGGTAACTTGCCTGAATTTACCGGTTACAAGCAGATTTACTTGCAGGCCGGTAATGTGGAGAACCGCGGATGGGAAGCCTCTTTGGGTTACAATGACAAGCTGAAGAACGGACTGGCATTCTCCTCCACATTGACATTTTCGCGTAACGTCAACAGAATTAAAGAAATGGTGGATGGTTACCATACTGATTTGTTGGACGATCCCATCCAGATTTCTGAAGTTGTGAAAGATGGCGGACGTATCATTTTGAGGAAAGGTGGCAGCATTCACGACATTTACGCCAATACCTTCTTGAAGAAAGATCATCAGGGTTATGTAGAGATAAAGAGTGACGGTACGTTTGAACTGGATAATAGCGGTAAGCCCGTCTATTTGGGCAAGACTTCCCCCGACTTCAATATGGGATGGAACAACTCCTTGTCGTACAAAGGACTCGGACTCAGCTTCCTGCTCAACGGACGTTTCGGAGGTGTGGTTACCTCCTCTACCGAAGCATTGCTCGACCGTTTCGGCGTGTCGAAGCGTTCGGCCGAGGCACGTGACAATGGCGGTGCATTATTGCCGGGACAGGGCAGGGTAGATGCAAAGACCTACTACCAGATGATTGGTACAGGAGGTTACGAGACCTCCGGCTACTATGTCTACAGCGCTACCAACATCCGTTTGCAGGAGTTGACACTCAGCTACACCATGCCCAACCGCTGGTTTGGCAACGTACTGAAGGACGTGACGGTTTCCTTCATTGCCAACAATCCCTGGATGTTGTACTGCGAGGCTCCGTTCGACCCCGAACTGACTCCCTCTACCGCCACCTACGGACAAGGCAACGATTACTTTATGCAGCCAAGTGTGCGTAGCTTTGGCTTTGGTATTAAATTCAAATTATAACAGACCGACTTTTAATATGAAAAAGATAAATCAATATAAGCTTTTAGCGGGAATATATGCCCTAGCATTGTTGGCATCCTGCGATTACGAGGAAATCAATACCAATTGGGCTGAAATGAACGAGAAGGAAGAAGCCATGGACGGTGTTGCCGTCGGAGGATTGGTGACAACGATGGAGCAGACCGTCTTCCCGGTAGGGACACAAGCCGACGATACGGACATCATCAACATGTACCAGACCGACTATCATCTGTCTGCCGACTGCTGGAGTGGATTCTTCTCACAAAACAACTCTTGGAACGGTGGTAACAACAATACCAGTTATTATTTGATTGACGGATGGATTAAGGGTACTTATGCACGTTCTTATACCAATGCACTCGACCCGTGGAAAAAATTGAAAGCCGCTTCTGAAAAGAACGACACTCCCGAAGTCTTTGCCTTGGCACAAGTATTGAAGATTTCGGCTTGGCACAAGGCGTTGGAGAGTTTCGGGCCGATGCCTTATTCACATGCAGCCGATGCTACGATGAACATTCCTTTCGACTTGGAGAAGGACATATATGCTGCCATGTTCAAAGACTTGGCCGATGCTGTGGAGGTTTTGACCAAGAAAGCGGATGCCGGGGTGACCATTATGGAAGATTATGATGCGGTTTATGCGGGTGACTCTAGGAAATGGGTGAAGTATGCCAATTCGCTGATGCTTCGTCTGGCGATGCGCGTACGTTTTGCCGATACCGAACTGGCAAAGCGGTATGCGGCTTTGGCCGTGAAACACTCCATCGGAGTGATGACCTCCAAAGACGAAGAGGCGCAGATGAGTTCGGGTGCGGGCATCACTTTCCGCAACAACATCGAGTGGTTGGCCGAGCAGTACAATGAATCGCGCATGGGGTCGTCCATGTTCTCTTACCTGATGGGTTACGAAGACCCACGTCTGAGCGCTTACTTCAAACCGGTGGATGACAAATGTACTTTGGGACAGTTGGCATTCGATGGCAAGAAATATCAAGCCATTCCTGCCGGGCATCTTTACGGGCAGAACGATGTCTATACGACATTCTCAAAGCCGAATATCAAAGGTGACACTCCGACCTATTGGATGCGTGCTTCCGAAGTCTATTTCTTACGTGCTGAAGCTGCTTTGGTGTGGGGAGGTGAATTCGGTAATGCCGACGAACTCTACAAGCAAGGTATTGGGATGTCGTTCCAGGAAAACGGGGTGACAGCTTCGGTCGATGATTACATGAACTCCGGCAATGTACCAATCAAGCATGAGTTCGGTGGTTCTTACTCTTGCAGTTTTTCCGCCCCTCGTGCCGTTACAGTCAAGTTTGAAGGCAGCCGGGAAGAAAAATTGGAGAAGATTATTATCCAGAAGTGGCTTGCGCTCTTTCCCAACGGTCAAGAGGCTTGGACGGAGTGGAGAAGAACTGGCTATCCCGACTTGAATCCGGTGATGGCAAACAGAGGTTCGTTCCAAGGAGCCACCATTGAAAAAGGAGTGCGCCGAATGATTTATCCGACCAGTTTCCATCAGACAACGGAGGACGAGGCCAACTATCAGGCCATCCTGAAGTTGCTCAATAATGGGAAGGGTGGTGAAGACAAATCTTCTACCCGTCTGTGGTGGGATTGCAAGTGATAAACGATGTCTTACGTTAGAAATAAGAAAAATATGAAAAAATTGAAGAAACTATTATATATTGTTCCGTTGCTTGGTTTGATGGCTACTGCCTGCACGGATATTGAGAGCATTGAGATAGATCATATCGGTGGTAACAATACCAAAGATGACGTGGAGAGCGAAGCGTACTATGCCGACTTGCGCGCGTATAAAGAAACCGCCAAGAATTATGGCCGCCCCGTTGCGTTCGGCTGGTTTTCCAACTGGGCGCCGACGGGAGCCATGCGGAGGGGGTATCTCACTTCTGTGCCCGATAGTATGGATATCATATCTATGTGGAGCGGTGCCCCAGGACGTTATGAAATCACTGAGGCGCAGAAGAAAGACAAGGAGTTTGTGCAAAAAGTGAAAGGCATCAGGTTATTGGAAGTCTGCCTGCTTTCACACTTGGGCAAAGGGCGCACCCCTACTTCGGTATACGATGAAGTGGAAAAAAAAGCCATAGAAGAGGGTTGGAGCGAAGCTAAGCTGACAGAAGAAAGAAAGTTTGCTCGCTGGGACTTCTGGGGGTTTACTTCGCATGACTTGAACAACAAGGAAGAGCTGGAACGGGCTCTTTCCAAATTTGCCAAAGCCATCTGTGACTCGTTGGTGACCGGCGAGTGGGACGGATATGATATCGACTGGGAACCGGGTAACGGTTTCAATGATTCCGACGGTACTATCGGCAGCCGTAACATCGGTTTCGTGGTGAAAGAGTTGGGCAAATACATCGGTCCTAAGAGCGACCCGGAGAACAAAGGGCATAAACTGCTATGCATCGACGGGCATATCAATGATTTCTTGCCTGAGATAGAAGATTATGTGGATTACTGGATAGCTCAGGCGTATGGGCAAGCTTCTCCTTATTTGCATTCGCCTGGCAATATCAATGAGAAACTCATTGTCACGGAGAACTTCGAATCGTTTGCTTCCAATGGAGGGCAATTGTTGAAACAGGCCGCCTGGATGCCGGAAGAAGGGTATAAAGGCGGTGTGGGAGCTTATCGCTTTGATAATGACTATGACAATGCACCCGATTATAAATGGATGCGTCAAGCCATACAGATTAATCAGCGTGTGTTCAACGAATGGAAAGAAAGCAAAGGAAAAAATAAGTAGTGAATCAAATTTTAGAATATGAAAGATATGAATAAATATTTGTTGAAATATATGGTGTTTTGCTTCATAGCCATGCTGTCGGTCAGTTGCAATGATAGCGAAAGTGATTTGCTGGAACCTAAGGTCTATTTTGAAGAAAGGGAGTACCGGATAGAGGTGGAAGAGGGCGAAGCGATGACCCATGAGTTGCGGGCACGTGTGTCATCCTTGTGTGCTTCGCAGGTAGAGGTGTCTTATGAAGTGGCCGATACTTCTGTAATTGAGGCTTATAACAAAAAGTATGGAACGGAATATGAGATGTTCGATGCTACTGCCGTAGATTTGGGAAATGCTGTTGCCACTGTTCCTTCCGGAGAGGTGTATGCCGGATCGGTATCGGTGAAATTTTCTAAGTTGGATAAGGTGGAAGAAGGTAAGTCTTATCTGCTTCCGGTGCGTGTACGGTCTGCTTCTCTACCGGTTTCCCAAGGGGGAGATGTGGTTTATTTTATCCTCCACAAGCCCGTGCGGATTATGAAGGTGGCTCGTGTGTATAACAATTATGTGAGGATACCTTTGCTTCCCGGTACCCAATTCACATCCGTTACTTACGAAGCATTGATTTATATTGATTTCTTTGGAAACAACAATACTGTTATGGGATGCGAGGGAACTCTGATTTTCCGTATCGGTGATGCACCTTTGCTGGAGAAAGACCATTTGCAGATTGCAGGCAAATCGGAATACAGCGTTTCTCAGGCTTTGGGAACCGGGAAATGGTATCACGTGGCGTTCACTTACAATCAGCCTACCGGCAAGACTGCCATCTTCATCAATGGAGAAAAAGCTTCCGAAGCGGTTTGGGATATTCCGAGCTTCGATTTCGGTAAGGGCGACTTCTTTATCGGTAAGGTGGCCGGATTCATGTGGGGCGAACGTCCGTTCTATGGTCGCATGAGCGAAGTCAGACTTTGGAATGTGTCGCGCACGGAGAGTCAAATCAAGGAAAACATGATTACGGTTGACCCGAAATCGGAAGGCCTTGCTGCTTATTATAAGTTGAACGGAACCGACCAGTTCCAAGACGGAGAGACGTGGAAAGTGAAAGATGCTTCCGGTCATGGAATGGACGGATTGGTGAATGGAGGCGATAAAGCCCTCGGCATCGTGGAATTGGATGAACCGATAACTATTAAATAGCAGGATTCCGGTTTGGATATGAATGCAAGTTCTTGCAACTACCAATTACAAGAACTTGCATTCTTTCTTTTACCGACATGTCTTTATTCTTTATCCTTCTATTCTGCTAATTAAAATTAAAAAATAATCTGCAGTATTAGTGTTTTTGCCGAGTGAATTGTTTTATTAACCAATAAAAGGCAAAAGAATGTGTCTCAATAAACTTAAATTTAGGATGAAAAACATGAAATCTATTGCATGGCAAGCCGGATGTCTCTTGTGGTTGGGCATGGCGGTATGCAACTGTACTCCGGCTTCTTCAGGGGAAGACTATGCATCTTACGTAAATCCGTTTATCGGTACGGGGGGGCACGGACATACCTATCCGGGCGCAGTGGTACCCAACGGGATGATTCAGCCGAGCCCCGACACGCGCATCTTTCAGTGGGATGCTTGTTCCGGTTATTACTATGCCGATTCCACCATTAACGGATTCTCGCACACGCACCTCAGTGGAACGGGTTGCGGTGATTATGGCGATGTGCTGCTGATGCCCACCGTGGGCCGTCAGGACTATCATGCGATGGGGAAGAAGAGCCAGCAAATGGCATACGCCTCGCCTTTCTCGCACGGGCGGGAGAAGGCAGAACCGGGATATTATTCCGTATTCCTCAACCGTTATGGCGTACAAGCCGAGTTGACCTCTACCAAGCGCGCCGCCATTCATCGCTACACGTTTCCCAAGTCTGGGAAAGCAGGATTTATCCTTGACCTTGACTACAGCCTCCAGCGTCAGAAGAATGAAGAGATGAAGCTGGAAGTCATCAGTGATACAGAAATCCGCGGACATAAGAAAACCGTTTACTGGGCTTTCGATCAATACATAAACTTCTATGCCAAGTTCTCCAAACCGTTTACTTATACAATGGTGACCGATTCCATGGCATTGGATGAAGGGGAACCGCTGCTGCCCACCGCCAAGGTGCTATTGCAATTCCAGACGGAGAAGGATGAGCAGGTGATGGTGAAGGTGGGTGTTTCAGCTGTGGATATGGACGGTGCCCGCCGGAATGTGGAAGCGGAGATACCCGGATGGGATTTTGACGGAGTGCGTCGGGCAGCCCGCCAATCATGGAATGAATACCTTGCCAAGATAGATATCGAGACGGAGGATGAAGACCAGCGTACCATGTTCTATACGGCGCTTTATCATACGGGTATGCAGCCCAATCTGTTTACCGATGCCGACGGGCGTTATTTTGGCATGGATTTGAAAGTGCATCAGGGTAGCGTGGAAGAGCCCGTCTATACCATTTTCTCTTTGTGGGACACGTTCCGTGCCTACCACCCGTTGATGACGATTATCAATCCGGATTTGAACCAAGCCTTCATCCGCTCGCTCATCCAGAAGGAGCGCGAAGGCGGTGTATTTCCCATGTGGGAATTGGCGGGCAACTATACGGGCACGATGATAGGCTATCATGCTGCCTCCCTTGTGGCAGATGCCTATATGAAGGGCTATCGCGACTTTGATGTACAGAAGGCATACCGCGCTTGCCTGCGTGTGGCGGAGTATGACACTACTGGTATTATCACCCATCCTTTGGTATTGCCTCATTTGATGCCGCAGGCCAAATATTGGAAGAACAAGGTCGGTTACGTGCCTTGCGACAAGGATAATGAAGCAGTAGCTAAGGCCTTGGAGTATGCCTACGATGACTGGTGCATCTCTGTGCTGGCCGGTGAGTTGGGCGACACGCTGAACCAACGGAAGTATGCTGATTTCAGCAAGGGCTATCAGAACTATTTCGATCCAGTTACCCGTTTTATGCGTGGACTGGATAGCAAAGGCAATTGGCGTACGCCGTTCAATCCCCGCTCTTCCAACCATCGCAGTGATGACTATTGTGAGGGGACTGCCTGGCAATGGACCTGGTTTGTTCCTCACGATGTGGAGGGACTGGTGGAACTGATGGGAGGCCGTGAAGCTTTTATCGGTAAGTTGGACTCGCTGTTCGTGGCCGATTCTTCACTGGAAGGTGAACTAGTGTCTGCCGACATTTCCGGCCTGATAGGGCAGTATGCCCATGGTAATGAGCCGAGTCACCATATCATTCACTTCTACAACTATGTGGGCCAACCCTGGCGCACGCAGGAGTTGGTGGACGAGGTACTGCAGACGCTTTATTTCAACAATCCGAACGGGCTTTCGGGTAATGAAGACTGTGGGCAGATGTCGGCATGGTATGTACTGAATGCCATGGGCTTCTACCAAGTTTGCCCAGGCCGTCCGCTCTATTCCATCGGTCGCCCGTTGTTCGACAAGGCGACAGTGAACCTTAAGGATGGAAAGAAATTCACGGTGGTGGCCACGGACAACAGTCGTACGAACAAGTATGTTCAGAAGATGTTGTTGAACGGCGAGGAATTGGTACGCCCGTTCTTTACGCATCAGGACATAACGGACGGTGGCACTTTGGAGTTGATAATGGGCGACAAGCCGGTAAAGACAAACAATTGATAACGTGCGATTAGTTATGAATCACAATAATTACCGTAACCCGGTTTCCTGGGTGCCTTCCGTTTATTTTGCCATGGGGCTGCCTTTCATTGCAGTCAACCTGGTCTCTACGTTCATGTTTAAGGATTTGGGCATATCCGACACGCAGATTGCCTTCTGGACTTCTATCATCATGATGCCCTGGACGTTGAAGTTCCTTTGGAGTCCGTTCCTGGAGATGTACCGCACAAAGAAGTTCTTTGTGGTTATCACCCAGTTGTTGAGCGGATTGCTGTTCGGACTGGTGGCTTTTTCGTTGAAGTTCGATTACTTTTTTGCCATTAGTATTTCGACAATGGCAGTCATCGCTTTCAGCGGAGCCACGCACGATATAGCCTGCGATGGCGTGTATATGGCGGAACTGTCACCTGCCGACCAAGCCAAGTACATCGGTGTGCAGGGGGCTTTCTACAACATCGCCAAATTGGTGGCGAACGGCGGACTGGTGGCGATGGCGGGTATGCTGGCCCAGAGTTTCGGGGCGATGGAAGGCCGTTCTATGCAGGAGAACATGTCTGCTTATAAGGAAGCGTGGATGATTATCTTTATCGTCATTGCCGTGTTGCTGTTGCTGTTGGGGGGGTATCATTCACGGATGTTGCCGTGCACGCAGAAGCGGCAGGACGCCAAGCGTTCGGGCGCGGAGGTGATGCGGGAACTGTGGGCGGTGATAAGGAATTTCTTCACAAAGCGCCACATCTTCTATTACATTTGCTTCATTATCCTCTACCGCTTTGCTGAAGGGCTTGTGATGAAGATTGCACCGCTCTTCTTGCGCTCCTCGCGTGAGGTGGGGGGATTGGGGCTTTCGCTTACTGAAATCGGTACGTTGAACGGTGTCTTCGGTTCAGCGGCTTTTGTGCTGGGATCCTTGTTGGCAGGCATCTACGTGTCGAAGCGCGGGCTGAAGAAGACGCTGTTTTCGCTCTGCATCGTGTTCAACTTTCCGTTCGTGGCCTACACGCTACTCGCCATTTATCAACCGGAGAACCTTTATCTGATAGGTGCGGGCATCGTGGCGGAGTATTTCGGTTACGGCTTCGGCTTCGTGGGGCTGACGTTGTTCATGATGCAGCAGATTGCTCCCGGCAAGCATCAGATGTCACACTACGCCTTTGCTTCCGGCATCATGAATTTGGGAGTGATGCTTCCGGGGATGATGAGTGGTTTCTTTAGTGATTTGTTGGGGTACGAGAAGTTCTTCACTTACGTGCTGTTGGCCGCCGTACCGTCGTTGCTGATAACATACTTCATTCCCTTTACGCATGACGATGAGGTGAAGTAAGCTTTGCAGCATGAATGAGACTTGTTGCATAAAAAACTATTGAATAAAAGAATATAATCTGTGCCCATCTGTGTAATCTGTGGTGCAAAGATAAAAATCCAAAATATTATGAACAATAAATTTACTTCAATCCCTTGGGAAGAGCGTCCGGCAGATTGTGCGGACGTGATGTGGCGTTATTCGCAGAATCCCGTTATCGGACGTTACCATATTCCGACGTCCAACAGTATCTTCAATAGTGCAGTGGTGCCTTTTGGCGACGGATTTGCCGGTGTGTTCCGTTGTGACAACCGGGCGGTGCAGATGAATATTTTTGCCGGTTTCAGCAAGGACGGCATCCACTGGGAAATAGAGCATGAGCCAATCAAGTTCAAGGCCGGGAATACGGACATGATAGAGTCCGAATATAAATACGACCCGCGCGTGACATGGATTGAGGATCGCTACTGGATTACGTGGTGCAACGGCTACTACGGTCCCACCATCGGTATCGGCTATACTTTCGATTTCAAGGAGTTCTTCCAGTGCGAGAATGCTTTCTTGCCTTTCAATCGCAACGGTGTATTGTTGCCTCAGAGGTTCGATGGCAAATATGCACTCTTGAGCCGTCCCAGCGACAGTGGCCATACACCTTTTGGCGACATCTACATCAGCTTCAGCCCCGACATGAAGTTTTGGGGCAAACACCGCCATGTGATGGCTCCCACACCTTTCCCCGAAAGTGCCTGGCAATGCACCAAGATAGGGGCGGGTTCGGTACCGTTCCTCACGGACGAAGGTTGGCTGATGTTCTATCACGGCGTGATAACCACTTGCAACGGTTTCCGTTACTCCATGGGGGCGGCTATTCTGGATAAGGACAATCCTGCCAAGTTGCTCTACCGCACCCGTGAGTATCTGCTTGCGCCTGCTGCTCCATACGAACTGGCAGGCGATGTACCCAATGTGGTGTTCCCTTGCGCAGCATTGCAGGATGGAGAACGTGTAGCTGTATACTACGGTGCAGCCGATACGGTAGTGGGGCTTGCCTTTGGCTATATCCACGAGATTCTGGAGTTCACGAAGCGCACAAGTATTTTGTAAGCACCAAGCAGTTGGCAGGCGCTTGGTATTGCTGAAAAAAACGTCTGCCGTAACTGTCTTATACTTAGTGAAATATCACTGCAAAGATACTGCATGCTTTTTGCAGTGATACTGCAGAGCCGTTGCAGCGCCACTGCAAAGCTGATGCAGCGTTACTGCAAAGCTGTTGCAGCGCTACTGCAAAGTAGTTTGCAGTGTCACTGCAGACCGTTTGCAGTAACGCTGCAGAGTGCATGCAATGACACCGGCATGGGTAGCGTGCTCACTAACTAATAAAGAACAAATCCCTACTATATTATGAAACGACTGATTACTTTCTGTATCATCTCCTTTGGAATGCTCACGGCATCTATGGCTGCGGAGAAGCAACCGACGGACTATGTGAATCCTTTTATTGGTACCACCAACTTCGGCACTACAAATCCGGGAGCCGTCTGTCCCAATGGAATGATGTCCGTAGTGCCCTTCAACGTGATGGGCTCGGAGGACAACAAATACGATAAAGATGCCCGCTGGTGGTCCACTCCCTATGAGTATCACAATTGTTTCTTCACCGGATATTCGCATGTCAATTTGAGCGGTGTGGGCTGTCCGGAATTGGGTTCTTTGCTGCTGATGCCCACTACGGGAGAGTTGTCCGTGGATTATAAGGAGTATGGAAGCCGCTATAAGGACGAGCAGGCATCCCCCGGATATTACAGCAACTTCCTGACCCGCTACAATGTGAAGACGGAAGTGACGGCAACTCCCCGCACGGGTGTGGCGCGTTTCACCTTTCCTGCTGGGCAAAGCCATGTACTGCTGAATCTGGGCGAAGGTCTGACCAATGAATCGGGAGCTTTTCTGCGTCGGACGGGTGAGTGCGAGTTTGAAGGTATGAAGCTGCTGGGTACTTTCTGCTATAATCCGCAGGCCGTTTTCCCCATCTACTTTGTGATGCGTGTCAACAAGCAGCCTGCTGCTTCGGGCTACTGGAAGAAGCAACGCCCCATGACCGGTGTGGAGGCCGAATGGGATCCCGATAACGGACGCTACAAACTTTACACCGGCTACGGGAAAGAGCTGGCAGGAGATGACATCGGCGCTTACCTTACATTCCATACTGAAGAGGGCGAGCAAGTGGAAGTACAGATGGGAGTCTCTTTTGTGAGTATAGAGAATGCCCGGCTCAATTTGGATATCGAGCAGCAGGGAAAGAACTTCAGCCAAGTGCTGGAGGAAGCCCGTCGTTGCTGGAACGATGACCTCTCGCGCATCCTTGTGGAAGGAGGTACGGAAGAGCAGAAAACCGTTTTTTATACGGCACTCTATCATACGCTGATACATCCCAATATCCTGCAAGATGTGAACGGGGAGTATCCCGCTATGGAGAGTGACAAAATTCTGACCACCAAAGGCGACCGTTATACCGTCTTTTCCTTGTGGGACACTTACCGCAATGTGCACCAGCTTCTTACGCTAGTATATCCCGAACGGCAATTGCAGATGGTGCGCTCCATGCTCGACATGTACCGCGAACACGGCTGGCTTCCCAAATGGGAACTCTACGGCCGTGAGACGCTGACCATGGAAGGTGACCCTTCCATCCCCGTCATCGTCGACACCTGGCTGAAAGGTCTGCGCGACTTTGACATAGAACTGGCCTACGAGGCCATGCGCAAGGGAGCCACCCTGCCGGGGGCGGAGAACCTGCTCCGTCCGGACAATGACGACTATGTGTCATTGGGATATGTGCCTCTGCGGGAGCAGTATGACAATTCCGTTTCACATGCCCTGGAATACTATATTGCCGACAATGCCTTGTCGCGCATAGCTGCTGCGCTTGGCAAGAAGGAGGATGCCCGTCTGTTCCACGAACGTTCGCTGGGCTACAAGCATTATTACTGTAAGGAGTACGGTACTTTCCGTCCCATCTTGCCGGACGGAGAATTCTATGCTCCTTTCAATCCTATGGAAGGTGAGAATTTTGAGCCCAGCCCCGGCTTCCACGAAGGCAATGCTTGGAACTATACTTTCTATGTTCCCCACGATGTGAAAGGGCTTGCCCGGCTCATGGGTGGAAAGAAGCCGTTTGTAGACAAGCTTCAGCGCGTGTTCGACGAAGGGCTGTACGACCCTGCCAACGAACCGGACATTGCATACGCCCATCTTTTCTCTTATTTCAAGGGTGAGGAGTGGCGCACGCAGAAAGAGCTGCACCGCCTTTTGCAGAAGTATTTCAAGAATGCCCCCGACGGAATTCCCGGCAATGATGATACCGGAACGATGTCCGCTTGGGCTATCTTCAATATGATGGGCTTTTATCCGGATTGTCCCGGAGAACCGGCATATACGCTATCTACTCCGGTATTTGATAAAGTAACCATAAAGCTCGACCCTAAGTATTGGGGACGCGACCAACTGGTAATAGAGACGGAACGTCCGTCGGCAGAATCTCTATATATCCGCGAGATGAAGCTGGGAGGAAAAAAACTGTCCCGATATCGTATCACTCATGAAGAACTGGTGCAGGGAGGTAAACTGCAGTTTAGTCTTCGATAGGTATTGTGAGTCAGGATAACATCGGTGATGGTTTAGGTTGCCCGCTGTTGACAGAGTTCATGTCAGTGGCGGGCTTTTCTATGCAGGTTGGCTTCCGGCAGGTTGATAGGGTATTTCGAACCAGAATTCGGAACCTTTCCCCGGAATAGAGCTGACGCCCACTTTTCCGTTCATTTTCCCGGCAATCATGGTGCAGATGGAGAGTCCGAGGCCCGTGCCTTGTTTAAAGCTGTTTAGCTTGACAAAGCGTTCGAATACATCCTTTTGCTTTTCGGGAGGAATGCCGCACCCGGTATCACGGACAAAGAAGCGAATCCTGTCTTCTTGCGGCAGGTGATAACCAATGTCGATGAAACCTTCTTCCGTATGCTTGAGGGCGTTTGACAGATAGTTGTTCAGCACTTGTCTTACCCGCTTGGGAATGGTATGAATGCTACAGCAATCCGTACCGGGGAGGAGACGTATGCAGACTTTGGGCGGAAGTTTCAGTTTTGCCATCGTCTGCATTTCATCAAGCGTCTTGTTTACATCCATATCTCCTTCTGTGAATTCGAGAATGCCGGCTTCGATGCGTGACAGGTCGAGAATATCATTAATCAGTTGCAGCAGCAGTTGGGTGTTTTCTTCGATGATATGTATGTATTCCTTTGTATCTTCGTCTTGTATATAATCGGAAAGTATGGAGGAGAATCCGACAATGGCGTTTAGTGGAGTACGTATCTCGTGGCTCATATTGGCAAAAAAAGCCGATTTCAGGCGGCTGGCTTCTTCTGCTTTCTCTTTGGCTGCCAGTAGTTCGGTGATATCCAGTGCAGAACTGACAATCCATCTCTCTTTTCCTTTGTTGTAGGACACCAGCGTTTTGTGAAACGACAGAACATACTCTCTGCCTTTGGGATTGACAAAGTGTTTGATGTAGGACTGGGGAGTTTCCGACTCTTCGACTTCTTTGTCTGTCTCCTGAATGAAATTATCTTGCATTAGGGGTTTGAACTCCTCTTCATAGTGTCCCACAATATCCTCAGCGGGGACTTCCATCATCTCTGCCGCTTTTTTGTTCCATATCAGGTAGCGTCCTTCGTCGTTTTTGTCTTTTACTGTAGTGGCGATGGGGAGGTTCTCCAGAATACTTTCAAGGAAGAAACGGTATTTTTCGTTTTCCCGGCGTTGGACTTCATCTTCCGTAATGTCGCGTATGAAGGCCATGGCATAATTTCTGTTGAGGTAGACCATGCGCACTGCGATATATAGTTCTTCACTACTTTCCACTCTTATCTTTAGGATCAGGCTGTCCGAAGTGCGGGTATTCAGTACGCGTAACAGCGACGTCATGTATTTCCGGCATTCATCGGCGTCTGTCACTAAATTATTGATATTTAGAACTCCCGAATTCAGAAATGGAAGTCTGTTCGCCTTTTCGGTAGGTGTATTAAGTAGTTTTACGACAATACCTTGTCTGTTCAGCAGATATACTGGAATGTCTATTGCCCGGATAATCTGTCTGTTCAGACTTTTGTATTTATGATTTATCCAGTATAGAAAGCTTGCAGATGTAACGGCAATTAACAGAAATAACTGTACTTCTCCAAATAATGTAAGATGCATACGCGGTGTCTTTCATTTCGTCTGTCCTCATTGACGAAGGTTATTATATAAAAAGCGCGAGGACTGTTATTGTCTATCTGCATTCGAGGCTCTGGAAAATGCCCACACCGTTAATAGACAACAGCCCCCACGCCTAAGTATATAATAACATAGACGTGAAGAAACTGTTGCTATTATCCTGCGGTGTTTAAGAGAATTTTCCAGATTCCGAATAGCAGGGATAATAACTTTCGCTTCTTGCGTTCTTATCGAATCGAGTCAAAAGTGACGTTATCACTATAACAGCCAAGACTTTGGTGCAAAAGTAGTATATTTTTCGGGATGTACAGTATGATGAGGACAATAAAGTGTATATGCAAACAAAGCGTGATGGTATTTGACCGTCACGCTTTGTATAGTCTGCCATTAAAAGTTGTTGTTAGAGAGAATTGTTAGAGGATTTATTTCATGGCTTCTATGGTATATCCTTGTTGTTTCAGAAGGTTCAGCACTCCATTGTCTCCGGGCAGGTGTCCGGCACCGACTACGAAAAGGGTGGGGGCTTCCGTCATGATGGCAGGCATCTTTTCAACCCATGCCTTGTTGCGGTTGTCCAGCATGGCTTCCATCTCTCCGGGCAGCGGGTCGCATGAATTGCCGTCGCGCTCTTCCATCAGTTGCAGCATGGCATCCAGATCCTGCTTTTCATAAGCGGCAATCAGGCGCTTGCTTTGCTCGATACCTTTCTCGATGTCACTGATAGCGCAGTAGAGGAGGTTTGCCTGGCGTTGCAGCGTCTGGCTGTTGAACAGAATGTCTATTTGTGACTGGGCTGTTTCCAGACCGCCAACTTTCTTGCCTTGCTGTCCGGCCTGCTGCTGGAAGTAAGTGTCGAGCTGTTCTTGCGGGTTGAAGCCCGGAGTATGTTTCATGTAGAGCAGGACGACAAGCTGCTGGTTGATGGCAGCCGGTTTCAGTTGAGCAAGCATGGCGATGTCTACCATCATATTCTCTTTTACAACTTTACCTACTTCTTCGTATTGCTCGGGAGTAAAGAGGCTTTGCAGCGTGGTGTCTTTGGGCATCATCATCTGCTGTTGCATGCTTTGCATGAAGGCGGGAGTCGCCATTTCGCTTATCACGACCTCACCGTAGACTTGGGTGGTTTCGTTCATGGCCTGCGGCATGGCGGCGATGCTGTCCTTGATGCTGAGTGGAGAGAGATGGTAAGTACCGAAAATATAGGATGGTTTCTCTAATCCTTTACCGGATACTTTCCATAAAAGTTGTGCATTGGCACTCAGCGCAATGCTGATGAATACGAGGATGCCTAAAAGTTTCTTCATTGTTTTCTTCTTTTAATTGTTTCTGGACTATCAGTCGGGAAAGAGTAAAGAAAATCACAAGAAGGGAAAAAATTAGTATCATTTTATTCTTCCTCCGCAGAGCCAGTGTTGGGTGTAATATTTTTCCCGGAGGTTGCTGACTATGACTCCCTGGCTGGTACTGGCATGTATAAATTTGCCGTCCTTGAGGTAGATACCTACGTGTGCCACTTTTTTGCGGGAAGCACGGCTGGTGAAGAACACCAAATCTCCCTCACGCAAGTTGCGGCGGGAGATTTTGCTGCTCTCTTTCAGTTGCCCGTCTGTGCTTCTCGACAGACGGGTGTGGTAAACTTTCTTATACAGTTGCGATACCAGTCCGGAGCAGTCTGTCCCCCGCTTGCTGTCGCCACCAGCACGATAGGGGGTGCCTATCCATTCGGAGGCATGGATGTACAGCTTGTGGTTGTCCTGCAGTTCAATATCCACTCCCAAACGGACGGATGCCTGTGCCAGGGCTTTGTAGTCCAGGCGTGGCGCGGAGGTATGGCAGGAACTTAGACCTATCAATATGATGGTAAAGGCTACTATATAAGAAAGATATTTTTTCATGCTTCCGAGTTTTTTTCTTCTACCGTTTTATCTTCTTTTTCCGTTATTTCTTCTACGGCTGCTTCTGCTTCTTCTACCGTTTCTTCTACCACGGCTTCTTCCTCCACGCCGACGTTGAAGTAAGCTTCCAATTCCTGTTCGGCAGAGTTGTTCTCATTTCGTATATCGCGGATAATAACACCGTTTTCTAACAATGCAATACGCGGGCAAACGTCCACTGTGTGGTTCAGGTTATGGCTGGAAATGATGACAGTGGCTCCGTGTTCTTCATTGTATCTTTTCAGCAAGTGTTTGATTACAGACTGTGAACTGGGGTCAAGGAAGTTGAACGGTTCATCCAGAATCAACAGTTGCGGATGGTGGAGCATGGCGGAGATGATGCCGATTTTCTGTTTGTTTCCGGCAGAATAGTTGCGGATGAATTTCTTCTGGCCCATTACCTCGCCGTTCATGAAGCGTTCGAAGGGAAGCAGGCGTTCGTCTACCTCCTCTTTCTTCAGACCGTACATCTTGCCGATGAAATAGAAGTATTCTTCGGGAGTGAGGTAGTCTATCAGGAAACCGTCGTCTATAAAGGCTCCCGTGAAGTTTTTCCAGTCCTCACTTTTGCTGACGTCAATGTCATTGATGGTTACATTGCCCTGGTCTGCCTGTAGTAAGTCAAGAATAAGGCGGAAGAGGGTGGTCTTGCCTGCACCGTTGTTGCCTACCAGTCCCAGCATATCGCCTTGCCCGATGGTGTAGTTCTCTATATCTACGGCTTTTTTTGTGCCGAAATTCTTCTGTAAATTATTGATGCGTATCATGTTAGTGATTGATGTTTAATGATTTCTATTTCTGTCTACTGTCCCTGAAGCCTTCCATATTCTTGTAGCGGCGTTTCATGAGTCGGTGATATACATTCATCAGCCAGAATTTGGAAGTGGCGATAAATGCCACGCCGATGCCGATAAGTATCCAGGGGGTGACCTCTTTGCCAAAGATGGCATTCAGTGCAAAAAGCAGCAGTAAAGGTATGCCGAAAGCACCTCCTGAAATCAGATTCTGCAGACCGGTGCCTATATTCTGCCGGCTGGTCATCTTTGAATTCAGGTCGGTAGTCTTGTTGTTGTATACTGCCAACTGGAACAGACAGCAGTATACGGCTCCCGGAATGAATATCAGCCATGCAATGCAACCGAGTACGGATACCTTCCCGGTAACCATACCGGGAATCATCAGAATTGTAGGAATGAGCAATGCAATGCTGTACAGTATGTATTTGGCACGCAGCAGCGAGTAGATAGATTCCTTGCGGCTCATCAGTCCGTCAATGTAATTGCCTTCGTAACCCATCAGTGTGCTGAGGAACATGATGCCGAAGATAATGTAGTTATAAAGGACGAAGAAATCTCTCAGACCTCCGTCATACACATCGGAAAAGCTAATGATACTACTGAACATTATCACTACACCGGTGATGGAATAGAGCGAACGCTTACAAATCTTGTTGCGTAGCAATAACTTGAGTTCCAGTCTCATGTATTCGCCTATTTCGCCGTAGCGGTCGAGGAATTTGTATTCGGATACATGTTTTATCCGTGTATCTTCCACTTTGTTCAGTTCATTGTAGATGAGTTTCTGCATCAGGGTGCGGTTGATGAACCACATGAGGGCGATGGCAGCCAGTACACTGATGAATGACAGTATACTGCCGGTGATGAACCCTTCTCCCAGATTGACAAAACAGTCGAAAAGCGGACTGTTGTCCGGAATGAATAGTGCGGCGGCAATGCCACCATATACTACTACTGGTAATGCCAGCCACCAGATGCGCTCACCCATCAGTGTGCGGCACAACAAGAACCAGTAGTTATTGAATACCATCAGCAGCCAGATGCCAATGCAATAGGTCAGCACACCACTGATTCCATAGAATTTGGTGACGGTGATGATGGAAAACGGAACAAACAGAAACAGCCAGAACAGATTGAAGCCATCCAGTCCGGAACGAATCAGCAGGAAGTCTATAAGACGATTCCGTTTGATGGGAAGCAGCAGGTAGGGCTTCACTTCCTGGGTGGGTGTTTTTTGGAAAGGCAGGCGTATCAGGAAATCCAGCACAAGGACAAATATCAATCCGGAGTTCATTACGTGATAGGCTTCTGTGGCACCACCGTCAAAGGCGAATGCAAAGGTCGTACCGAAGAATATCAGGTAACCGGCCCAGAAGACGAACATGAAGTACATCCAGAATTTTCCGAATTTACTTTTTTCGTACATCGGATTTCGTTTTTCCGCCAGTTTTCCGTGCTTGCGCAAATCTAAGAAAAGACTCATAGTATTTGTATATATAGAGTTTGTATAAAAAAAGCTGCGCTGCCTTTCATCGAACAACGCAGCCTTCTGTGTGTATGGCTCTCTTATTCTTTGTCAGGAGTTTCAGGACTGATCATTGATACCTCAATCTCATTCTTCTGCTTGAACAAGTCGTCGGTGAACTTCTGGATGTCCTTCACGGTAATGCTGTTGACTATCTGTTCGTAATCCTTTATCGGATTCATACCGGTGAACAGGTATTCGTCAATACTTCCCAGCCAGTAGCTGTTCTCCTTCAAGTCTTCGGCGTGTTTTTTCAGCATGAACTCCTTCACTTTATTCAGATCTCCTTCCGACGGACCTGCTTTGGCGATGTTGTCGAGTTCTGTAAAGATAATCTGCATCAACTTTTCTCTTTTTGCCGGAGCGGTTTCGAATATAATCTGCAGAAGGGCCTTTTCTTTCGGATATTTGCTTAACTGGCCGCCTACATATACACCGTAAGTGCCACCTTCGTCTTCACGTACCTTGGCTGTATAAACCAAGTCAAGAATCTGGCTGGTCATATCCAGCAGGATGTCATTTTTCAGGTCGTACTTGCAGTCACCGCTCAGCAGGACAAAATTCGACGCTTTAGCAGTTTCCTGCTTCCTTACGAACTCATTCTTGTAAATTCCTTGGCGCATGTCGACTTTATTGTCCTTGAATGTTTCCTTGCGGTTGATGGCAGGCAGTGCACCCAGGTACTCGGCGATGAGCGGTTTCATTTCCTCCACATTCACATTTCCTACAAAGATAAAGGTAAAATCGCTGGCATCTTTGTAGCGGTCTTGATACATGGACAGAATCTTGTCATAATCCATCTTGTCAATCATGTCCGCCTTTATTCTGGCTCTTCTGGGATGGTGCATGTAAATACCGGCCGAGACAGAGTCACTGAACGCCACCTGGGGATTCATTTCCATATTCTGCAAAGCAGCTTTGTTGCGGTTCTTGTAGGATGCGAAGGCATCGTCGTCACGGCGTGGAGCGGTGAACGTCAAGTAAGTGAGCTGCATCATTGTTTCGAAGTCTTTCGGTGAACAGCTGCCATTGACGGTTTCTGTCTTGTCACCGATACCATAGCTGACGGAAGCTTTCTTGCCAGCCAGAACTTTTTCCAGGTCTACGGCACTGAAATTACCCAGACCACCGACACTCACTGCATCCAGTCCGTTGATGTTGATGATTTCCGAGTCGGGGAACAAGGAACTGCCGCCCAGGCTGACTCCCTTCATGCGGATTTCGTCTGCCTTGAAGTCTGTCTTCTTGATAATGACCTTGACTCCGTTGGCGAGTGTCAGCGTTGTAGTGCTGAATATATCGTCTGTCTGCTCGGATACAATCTTTCCGCCTTTCGGGGCTTCGGCCATCAAAGGTTCATCCGATACCTTGTCTACGTAGGCAGTCAGTTTTTCAGCTTTAATATCTTTCAGTATCTTCTTGATTGCATCTTCTGTCGGCATTTTCAATCCTTCCTTATCCGGACCGAGAATTGCGACTACCTGGTTACTGTCTGTTACGAGGGCTTGCATCATCTGGTTCAGTGCGGCAACCGGAATGGCGGGAGCTATCTGATTGATGATGGCGTATTCGTTTTCGATGCCTGGAATCGGTTCGTTATCGAGGAAATGACGGACATATTCATCCACGTACTCTTCATTCTTGCGTTTGTCACGCTCGTTATAAGCAGATTCCAGTTGGCGCAGATATTCGGCACGGGCACGGTTGTATTCCGTTTCCGTAAAGCCGAATTGGCGGGCGCGTTCTGTTTCGCGCAGGAGAGTGGCTATTCCATTTTCTATGGCATCTTCCTTGCAGACAACGACACCGGTGAAGGCATCTTTGGTTTTGGCAACAAAGAAATCATCGTCATAAGTGGCGGCATATATATAAGGAGGATTGGCGGTCTGTACCAATTCGTTCAGACGCGCATTCAGCATATTGTTGATGAGCGTGGTTGCATAATTCTGTACCAGATAGCCCATGTCGCCTTTCTGCTCGTCAGGAGTGGCTTCGTGCTTGTTGAAGATGAGGGCTTGTACATTGGACTGTTCCTTGTCCTGATAAACCAATACGATAGGCTCCTTGTTGTCGTTTACCGGATAGTACTCACGTTTGGCAGCATTGGGCTGGGCGGGAATATCAGAAAATATTTTCTTGATTTGGGCTTCGATGGCATCCACGTCTATATCGCCAACTACCACAATACCCTGAAGGTCCGGACGGTACCACTTTTCATAGTAGTCTCTCAAGGTTTGCGGTTTGAAGTTCATAACGACCTCCATCGTTCCGATAGGGAAACAAGTGGCATACTTCGTTCCTTCGAACATGACCGGAAGCATCTTCTCCTGGAAGCGTTGTATGGCGCTCATACGGGTGCGCCATTCTTCGTTGATGACTCCGCGTTCCTTGTCTATTTCCTTCGGGTCCAGAGTCAAATCGTTACTCCAATCGTGCAGAATCAGCAAGCAGGAGTCGATGGCTCCCGGAGTAGTGACCGGCACATTGGAAATGTTGTATACGGTTTCGTCTACGGAAGTATAGGCGTTCAAGTTCTCACCGAATTTCACCCCGATACGCTCCAGGTATTGTTTCAGTGCATCACCGGGGAAGTGGGTCGTTCCATTGAAACACATGTGTTCCAGGAAATGGGCAAGGCCGCGTTGGTCGGCTTCTTCTTGAATGGAGCCTACCTTTTGGGCAATGTAAAAGTCGGCCCGGTTTGCAGGCTGGCTGTTCTTGCGGATATAATAGGTCAATCCGTTGTCCAACTTTCCGATACGGACATTTTTGTCGACCGGGATAGGCGGCATTTGCTGTGCAAATACCTGCTGAAAATTGCAGCAAAGAATTAACGCTACAATCCATAAACCGCGTAATAGATGTTTCATATTATTATGAATTTAAATTGTTCTTGAACTATCTGTCGGACAGCCCTTAGATAAATCACAACTTCTGTTGTTTTTTTCGGATTCCATTCCGGATAAATGGAATTTATCTGACTGCTTCCCGGATGCGGACCAATTTGGTCAGCAGGTCTTCCAGCAGGTCGAGTTTCAGCATGTTGGCGCCGTCACTCTTGGCTACGGTGGGATTTTCGTGGGTTTCGATGAACAGTCCGTCTACACCTACGGCAACACCGGCTTTGGCTACGGTCTCGATAAGTTGCGGCATACCTCCCGTGACACCACTGGTCTGGTTGGGCTGTTGCAGGGAGTGGGTTACATCCAGGATGACAGGGAAACCGAAGGTCTGCATTTCGGGGATGCCGCGATAGTCGATGACCAAATCCTGATAACCGAAAGTAGTTCCGCGTTCCGTCAGCATGACGTTCCTATTGCCTGCTTCCACTACTTTATCAGCCGCAAAGCGCATGGCAAGCGGAGAGAGGAACTGCCCTTTCTTGATGTTGATGGTTTTTCCGGTTTTGGCGGCGGCTACAAGCAGGTCTGTCTGCCGGCAGAGGAAGGCGGGAATTTGCAGAATATCCACATATTCGGCAGCCATGGTGGCTTCTTCGGCGGCATGAATATCGGTTACGGTAGGTACTCCGAAAGTGGTGTGCACTTTTTGCAGTATCTTCAGCGCCTTTTCGTCACCGATACCCATAAAGGAATCCAGGCGGGAGCGGTTGGCTTTGCGGTACGACCCTTTGAATACATAGGGGATTTGCAGTTTTTCGGTGATAGTCACGATACGTTCGGCAATGCGCATTGCCATTTCTTCTCCTTCGATGACACATGGACCTGCCAGTAGGAAGAAGTTTCCGGCAGGATTATTCTTTAATTCAATCATAGGTTGTTACTGATTAAGTATTTTCAATTGGGTATAATCAATGTTATTGCTTCATGCAGTACGCTGATGTCCAGTGGAAAATGACGGTCGAGAATACGTCCGTCCAAATCGACAGAGGCATTTTGCGCACGCAGCACTTTTACTTTTTGCGTACGGTAGGGCATCACTACCTTATGGTTCAGAATCCGCCCTTGGATAAGCATCCACAATCCCGACCATAGTTGCAGCAATTCGGGACGGTAAATGACGGAAACATCCAGCCAGCCGTTATAGGGCACTGCACTAGGCGCCTGGCCGTATCCCCACGCACTGCCTATGCAGACAGTCATGATGCGTCCGCGTATATGCTCGCCGTTTATCTTGAGATGCATGCGGTACAACTTACGTTCGAAGATAATGGATAGCAGTGCCATGAAGTAAGAGAGGAACTTCACTCCCCAAAAACGCTTGCACTGGTCGGTGATTTTCACGATACGGGCTCCCAGGCCTATGTTGATGGCATTGAGAAAGTAGCGTGTCAGATGCTTTTCACCGTCGTAATAATAGCAGGTACCCACGTCTATTTTCCGGCGGCGGTTGTTGATAATGCAATCCACCGCTTTCTTGTAATCCGAACTCATTTCCCAATAGTCGGCAAAGTCATTTCCTATACCATTGGGGATGATGCCGATGGCTATATTCTCCTTGTCCGGTGCATTGGAAAGCATGATGCCGTTAATGACGTCATTCAGTGCGCCGTCACCGCCTACTACAACAATGGTGCGGTAGCCGTTGTTGGCGAGGATGCCTGCCAGACGCTCTACCGAACCGAACCCTTCGGACTGCACATAGTCGTAAGGCACACCTTTGCTGTCCATGTATTCTTTGATTTCTTTCCACCGTTTCTGCACTTTCCGCGTTCCGGCCTTGGGGTTGTATATCACTCCCAACTTTTCGGGTTCTGCACTCATGATTCTATTTACAATTTGACTATTTACAGTTTACGATTTAAATCACCCGGTTACTTCATCATTTCATCATCCTTCCAACTTATTCTTTACAAAAGCTATCTTTTCTTCCATCGGCCATCGGGCATTCATCCAATGGATGGTAAATCCACGCCGTTCCATACCGCGGAACCAGGTCATCTGGCGTTTGGCAAACTGGTGGATGGCTGTTTCCAGTTGCGTGAACATCTCTTCATAGGTCAGCTTGCCGATGACATAAAGTGTCAGATACTTGTATTCCAGTCCGTAATAGATGAGGTCATCCGGTTGGATGCCTTGCTCTATCAGACGGCGCACTTCGTCTATCATTCCTTCTTCCAGGCGCTGGTGCAGGCGGCGGGTGATTTTCTCCCGACGCAATTCCCGGTCGATGTCCACACCTATGATGAGGCTGTTCATCTGGGGGAAGGAACGTTCGTCTACTGGGGTATGGGCATAATACTCTTCGATTTCGATGGCTCGTATGGCACGTTTGGCTGTGTCCACGTCCGTAGTATTGTGCAGGCTTTTGTAACCTTTCAGTATGTCGGTCAGTTCTTCCAGCGATTTGTCCGCCAGACGGGTGCGCAACTCAGGATTCTCGGGTACGGGCAGCAGACGGTAGCCTTTCAGCACTGATTCGAGATACATTCCGGTTCCTCCACATACAACGGGCAGGCAACCTTTTTGTTTAATAGTCTCGTAAGCATTCAAGAAATCACGCTGATACTCGAAAACATTGTACTTATAGCCCGGGTCGGCTATGTCGATGAGGTGATAGGAAATCTGTTTCCCGTCGACGGTATAGTCGGCAAGGTCTTTGCCGGTGCCCAGGTCCATCCCCCGGTAGATTTGCCGTGAATCGGCACTGATGATTTCCGTATGGAGTTCGGCGGCCAAGGCGGCTGCAAATGGAGTCTTTCCTGAGGCGGTAGGCCCTAATATGGCGATTAAATCATAGTCTGGCATATATAAGTTCTTGTTAATCTCATTACAAAGATAGTGCAAACCGAATGCAGAATAAAATGAACTCGTTCATTTTTTATGCTGAGGTGCAGCCTATCTTCGCTTTCTGGGCAAAGATAGTGCAAACTTATGAAATTAGTGCTACCTTTGCCACACGTAAAACCCCAAAAAGGCAACAAAATGGATATTACAAACGCCGAATTCGTCATCAGTAACACAGACGTGCGGAAATGCCCCGCCGGTACATTTCCCGAATATGCTTTCATCGGACGCTCCAACGTAGGAAAATCCAGTCTTATCAATATGCTGACCGGAAGGAAAGGACTCGCCATGACCTCTGCCACACCGGGAAAGACCATGCTTATCAACCATTTCCTAATCAACAAGAGCTGGTACATTGTAGACCTTCCGGGATATGGCTACGCCAAACGGGGACAGAAAGGTCAAGAACAAATCAAACGTATTATAGAAAGTTATATACTGCAACGCGAACAGATGACTTGTCTGTTTGTTCTTATAGATAGCCGGCTGGCTCCCCAAGCCATCGACCTCAAGTTTACGGAATGGCTGGGCGAGAACGGCGTACCCTTTGCCATCGTCTTCACAAAGGCCGACAAACTGAAAGGCGGCAGACTGAACACCCACATCAACGAATACCTGGAACAGTTGAAGGAACAGTGGGAAGAGCTGCCTCCCTACTTCATCACCTCTTCTGAAAACCGCATGGGACGGAAAGAGCTGCTGGACTATATCGAAAGTATCAACAAAAGCCTGAATAGCAAACAATAGACATAAGTAAAATGAAAAGATTAGTTTTTTGGCAACTGTTTGTTGCCGCACTACTGCTGACCGGCAATAGTCACGCACAATCCATCAAGGATTTGTTCAACAAAGAAAATATAGAGAAGGCGGTAAATGCCGTGACCGGCAAGTCAACAGCGGATATGACCGGCACTTGGTCGTATACCGGCTCCGCCATTGAATTCGAATCGGACAACCTGCTGCAGAAAGCCGGCGGTGCCGTTGCCGCCACAGCCGCAGAAAAGAAACTGGACGAACAGCTTGCCAAAGTAGGCATCAAAGCCGGGCAAATGTCATTCACATTCAACGCCGACAGCACATTCAGCGCCAAAGTAGGGCAAAAGAGCATGAAGGGAAGCTACTCCTACAATGCATCCACCCAAAAGGTCAACTTGAAATTCGCCAAGCTGATAGGTATGAATGCCAAGGTCAACGCTACCTCCACAACTATGGACCTGCTGTTCGAATCGGACAAGCTACTGAAACTGATAACCTTCCTCTCCAGCAAAAGCAGCAACTCCACTCTGAAGAGTATCGGCTCGCTGGCCAACAGCTACGACGGAATGATGCTCGGATTCTCATTACAGAAACTGTAACAACAACTTCCATACAACAAAAAAATCCCGCAAGCACCGAACAATGCTTGCGGGATTTTTTTATCTGAAAAGAGCGGAAAACGAGACTCGAACTCGCGACCCTAACCTTGGCAAGGTTATGC
>OGMQ01000083.1_pt1 | contig 63472 bp, 86 predicted proteins | sample 1573291 | NCBI WGS metagenome assembly OGMQ01 (sample SAMEA2582008, study PRJEB24529) | metagenome | biome: Human gut stool | place: China | collected 2011
AGCAAATGATTTCCAAGGTCCATACTGAGTAGCAGAAGCATCTCCCAAACCAGTAATAGTACCCACTACATCGGAATCTTGAAGATTACCGTTTTCATTGTAGTACTTAAGTCCACCACCGAAATAAGCAATGTACTTAGAATTACCTACTGTACCAAGGCAAGTCTGTACCCAAGTTACCTGAGCTTTATAATCTCTAGCTTGAGTACCCTGAGTATAATGGGTAAGATGTTTTGGAACCTCAATATAGAGTACCCATTCCATCAATTCTTTTGCCATATCTCCAGCAGCCTTGTATACCTTAAGTACATCGGCATCAGCCGTAAGGTGTTGAGAAATATGAGAAATAAATAATTGGTAGAAATCGGTGTAGTCTTTTACCAAGTCCAATGAAGCAATCCACTCGTCGGCAGTTGGAGTAGAACCAGCACTACCTACAGTACCTGTAAACATTTTCTCGGTATCAGTAGGAGCAGCCCCACCTACGGTAACCGTAACCGCATTTTTGGTACCATCTACACTCTCGGTTAACCATTTGATTAGGTTCTCGAAAGATGAGCCTGCCACAACTACTGGTTTAAGATATTCCGAGTTCTTAGCAAAAGCACTAAGAGCAAGGTAATCTACTGAAGTATTATTGTTATCATCAGCAGTCTTATAAGTTACTACTGGACCTTGTTCCAATACCTGCCCATTACCTGAATAGATTTTATAATAAAGGGTATTAGCCTGTTTATAAAAACCTACCTGGAATGTATCTGTACTACCAATAGGATCACCGTAACCTTTAGTTACTAATCCCAAACTGTAGGTAGTTCCACCAGAAGCAATAGTAATAATTGCAGCAGGTGTAGCAGGTTCGGGAATTGCAGAAGCCGGAGCTATTCCCTCTTCTTCTGATTTAGCAACTGTTTTAGCTTTACTTGCTGTTGCAGCTACTGTACCTTGAGTAGCTCCTTTACCGAGTACTCGAATAACACGAAGCTTAGAACCACCTTGCAAAGCCTTTTCGATATTTGATACAGAACCATCTGGTACAATTTCAGAACCATAGATTCTTTGGAACTGAGAGAATGTAGAGATGATTTCTGAAGGGTCATCGTATGGACCTTTAGTAGTTCTAGCCAATACACAAGAAACTCCTAACATAGGAGTAGTTTGAAGAACGTTATTGTTCTTAAACTTAAAATCAACATGAGGTGAAGTTGGCATAATTCTATTGTGATTAAAGTTAATTACTTTGTTTAATTTATACCTTAGAGTATTGTACCATTATTCTACCATTACATATTGGTAGCCCCAAGTTCCATCTGTACTTGGTACAAGAGTATTGGTACTTACTATGTAATCACGGTCATCAGGTACTGTAGTCTGGGCTTTAGCAAACTGAGAACCTTCTGGGGCCTGAGGTTGATAATAAGTACTGCTATTACCTGGGCCGTTTCCTGCATAGTATTGGAGACCTTGACCTCCTCCACCATATTTGAGAGTTCCTACTTCTAACCCATAACCAGTAGGACTAGCATTCTGAGTAGATAATTTCCCAGTTGGTGTTTTATAAGATAAATCCAACCTTGAGTTGTAGATAGTCTTACCTCTCAGATTATAACCTACTGGTATACTTGTAAGTGGAGTAGCAGGCTTTGCCTTATCAAACTTTACTCCACTACTACCAACTTTTGAAACCTGTATATCTTCTGTATTCTGATAACTGGCTTCGCTTTCGAAATTTTGTAAATACTTCATACTTTTACATTTAGTTTTAACATTTCCTTTTCTTCTTGTTCTAACAACCCAATAAGAACTGATATATCTTTGATTGGTGTAAGTGTACCCTCTTCCAAAAGTTTTTCTGGGAGAATACCATCCTTACATACATAGGTATATACTTTTTCAAGTATACCATGTTCTACATCTGGGTGGTCATAGTAATTACCTACTTCAATAAAAAGATTTCCGGTAGGAGCAAGCCTGCCCTTACTCCATTCATCTAAGTCATTAAAGTAGGGTCTTATATATCCTCTAGCAGGCAAACCAGTATATAAGATTGTATGCAATAATCTCATATCTGCTTGAGTTTGAGAAACAAGGTGTACATCTATGGTAATATCTTTGGTTTCATAAGGGAACTCCGAAGCTTGGTAATTACCATCCTCAAGTTTATCACCAATGATGTATTTGTTCACTCCTATATCCCCAGCATAATAACCTTGTAATTCAATGGTTATTCTGGGAAGAGTCTTGGGCCCTTTTACTTGATTATTCCCGATACCAAATAAAGGTATGAATTTCTTCATATTCTTTATTGCTTCTTGAAACCTTTTCTCATTTTCTTGGGATAAAGGTAAAAAGTCATCTGGATTTATAGTAAGACCCATTTCTAACATTGTACTAAGAAGGCTTATATAGAAAGTCCTCTCAACTACTTCTTCTGAGTTTACCATAATTATGTAAAAAAGTAAAATTCATTATTACCGAGATCACTTAAAGAACAACCTGGTGGTAATCGGCTGGGGTCAACCTCTATAGGCCACTTTGGATATGCTCCAGTTAGCCTTTGAGTTATTTCATCAAACTTACTGTTGTTCTTAGCTTTAAAGTTACAGGTGATAGTAGTATGACCATACCAATTACTTGTTAAACCTCCGGTATTAGTTACCCAACCTTCCCCTTCATAGGTAAGTGAAGTACCACCGATAGAAGAAGTACCAGAATATGTCTTTCTCTCTCCAAGAGTAGGTATTTTAATCATTGGATTAAGGTAGGTTTTAACCGTTCTACTATTAATCCACTTATCAATAGTTACGTCTAATACTACATCCTTACTGCCTTCATAAACCATTAACCCACCAATGTTAGTACCATTACCATCAACCTTAAGTCGAAAACTTACTGCCCCCTTACCTTGAGTGATGTTAATTTCTTTGGTAGGTTCTGCCTCTATGTTTTGAGTGATTTTGATTACTCCCATTCTTTCGATTGGGTCAGCATCATTACCTGTAAATTCTGTATTATCAGACTTGGTTTTTATAATTACCTTACCTACTTTATTTAACTCCCCTGCCTCTTTGGTAACAGTTAACCAATCCACTGTACTTTCAACTTTCCAATCTACGGCACGATATTCATCTTGAGGCTCATTGTTAATAAACTTCTGTTGATAACTATAAACACCTACCTCTAAAGTTTCACCTCTCTTCGTACCATCAAAGGTATGAGAAGTAGTTTCTGGAGTAATACTAAAGTAGGTACCCCAAGTCTCTACTACTTTAGGTGCAGCCTTTTGTACTAGAGTTACTTCCCTTTCTACTCCTTGAACTACTACTTTGAGAACCTGTTCTTTTATATTATCCATATCCTCATTTACTGCTTTCGGTTTTACACGAATAGTAGCAGTACCAGTTCCCGATAATGAAGATATTTCGAAATCTGCTGCCATTATCTAACTCTCCTTATTTCTTTCCTAGTCTCATTTCGTATTTCCCTTTGTAAAGCTGCCTTTCCACCTGCAGCTTTAAATGCAGGATTCCATAGAGGACGAGGTGGTAAATTACCATCTCTACTACCATATTCTAGCATAATAGCTATTTGATTCAATGTTCTTCTTGAAGGACTACCAGTATAGGTAATCTTCTTGATTCCAATTGGTAAACCTACGAAAGTTCGTTTCTTACCTTTTACTATAGTTACCGACCGAGCATATTGCCCAGTAAGGTTTAATAGGGTATGTTCCCCATATTTCTTTATGGTACCTGGACTATGTTTTGGCCAGGATACTCCAGAACCTCTTGGAGGTATACCAGTATTTAAACTTCGTCTTACTATACGAAGAAGTTGATTACCAAACCTTTCTGTACCTTTCTCATAGCCTTTGGTTAAGATACTTGGGGTTTTAGCAATCAACCTTTCTGCACGAGCTTGTTCTCGTTTATCTACGTATATTTCTAGAGGACCAATTGGAGTCGATATTGTAATATTAACCGACTTACTTGGCATAATTCTTATTGTTGTTTAGGTTTATCCAGTCCCAGTTCTTGGGCAATCCTCGTTAAAAGGGTTTCTTGATTAGCAAGCCTTTGATTTACAGTAGCCGTAAACTCTTCAAATTCAGGAGCCGGTTTACTTGGTTCTGGTTGATTGATTGAACCGAGAATGTTATCACATTCAGAAACAATAGCCTCGAACTTTTGTCGATTATTAAGTATACTTAAGGCATTTTGTTTCTGCATGGTTACCTCATTAATTATATTCACTATATCGGTTGTATAGTATACCCCATTGTAGATACCCTCATCCGATTGTGAAGGTAAGTATACAGTAAGCTGAGATACTGAATCCTGGATTACCAATTCTACGCTATTAACAAAGCCATCTTTTGCACCTGATGCCATAGGTTTACTCTCACCCACCTTCATAACTCTTGCGCTATCAAAGATAGGATAACCAGACCTTCTGTCTTTCTCTAAGGTAAAGATTACTTCACCCTTTTGTAACTTTTGGAAAATCAATGTTCTTTCGTCCATAATCATCTTTTATTTATTAAGTTTAAACCGAATGAAACTGCACCTGGATTCTTTTGCATAAAGTCTACCAGATTTAAGAATTGATAGTATCCAAATTGATTAATGAGTACCTGAGCTTTGTTTGCTACTTCTTGTGCAATCTCTATATTGGGAGCAGGTAGAGCTAGTTGTATCTTGAATTCGGTAAGTTGTTCTTGTTCCATAATTCCTTAGTTTAATGGGTTAAAACGAAAAAAGGAGTACACCTAAATCAGATGCACTCCTTTTAATCATCTCGGTATTTTAAATTACTGAGCAGGCGTTGTAGTACCGGTCTTCAAGGCAGCTACCACTTGATTGATGATGTTCTGATCTCTCTGAGCATCTATTACTCGGTTAAGACGAGCAATCTCTGTATCTTTGGCAGTGTTCTCGATGAGGCATTTGATTTCCTGTTGGCCATTCTTGAGGTCACAGCAGCAACGTTCCAACTGAAGAGCCAGGTCGGATTTTACCTCTTTAATCAAGCCTTTTGTTTCGCAGCAGCAATCTGACTGTTGGTGTTCCATGTTGCAAAGACGGTCCATAACACGATTGAAGCCTGCGCCCATTTGGTCACGAGAATCTCGGATATCCGAATTCGTTTTGTAACCCAAATCGCAAAGACCTCTTTCCGTAGTGAAACGATTGTTAAGGATTTCTCTACCAACACCAGCAACGTCTTTTGCTACCCCACCAATTTCTTGGGTTACCCCACGGGCAGCATCAGATATATCTTTGTAGATACCTGCCTTTGCCTCCTGAACAGTAGATTCTACTTTCTGGATGTCAGCCTTTGTGTCATTGATTTTGTCCCATACGGAAACTGCAGCAGCACCAAAGCCACCACCTACCAATGCACCACCAACTGCTCCCCAACCAGAGCCCCAGCCGGAATTACGATTACCACAGCAACAATTATCATTGCAGCCTCTATCTGCGATTACAACGCCATCGCCAGCACCTTTTACTTCTACTCCCATAATGTTTTGGATTTAGAAATTAATAATTAAGTTAACTATTCTCATATAAAAATAACCTGGTGTTGTATTTAACCTTAGAATATTTCGAATACATATTCATAGGTAATTGTTGCAGCATTTTGCTTCACGGTGATAGTAAGTATCCATCCCTCATCATCATTATCATCTGGTTTTATTACAACCTTCCCCTCTCTAGCCGTTGAACTGGTATTTTCATCCACAGTTAACTTTATATTATAGGTACCATCTATATCGGCATTAAGACCTATAGTTACCTTACTTACCCAAGAAGGTTTAGATACTAAGCTCAGCCCAGAGGGGTTTTTAGTAGTTTCCTCAACCCCATCTACTACTCTTCTAGTATAAGCTTCTGCAACTATATTCTCAGTAACATTAGCTAGAGCAACCACTATTTTCTCCAAATTCCGGGTACCATTAGAAACAAATCTAAGGTAATAATTATAAGTTACACTTACCCCGGATTGAGAAACTATAATGTCTACCTTTTTATTAGAATTCTTTTGAGTAAATCCTAAAGTAAAATCCCTTGAGGATGTAGAGGAATTTTTGGATGCAGTAACCGTTATATTATAACCACCAGTTGCTCCAGGTGTAATAGTACCCATACCTGGAGTTGTAGTAAACCCAGTACCAGAACCTGATAATGTAAAATCTACTGGTAATATTTGGTTTTGCTCTACGCCATTTATTACTTGTTTCCGATATGAAGATACAGTTAAATACTTAGTTGCCCCAGCCGAATCAAAACTCAAACTGCTTGGAGAAACACTAAAATAATACTTATAGGATGAACTACCTGCTGCTTGACTTACATTAAAGGTAAATTCTTCCCCACTCTCATCTTGAACTATTACTATAGTGCCTGACCTAGCTACCCCGGTATTTTGAGAAGCCTCAATGGATATATCATAGGATGTATTATCCGCAACTACAAAACCAGAAACATCAGTAACCCAATCGGGCTTGGTTTTTATAGTAAAACCTAATACTGTACTACCAGAACTTATCCCATTTACATACTTAGTCTTATAGCTATACATTAGTACAGAAAAACTACCACCATTGTTGGTAAATTGAGGTACTGTATAACTATCAGTTCCAGGAATAGATGGGCTAGTTGTAAACATATAGTTATAAGTTACACTTGCCGCTGATTGAGTAACGGTAATGGTTTTAGTAGTTGCCCCAGTATAGGTAGCAGTTACTGTACCAGTTCTACTTGAAGTACCAGTATTTTGAGAAGCTGTAAGAACAGTCTTAGCAGCATTTAAACTAAAACCAGTACCACTTACACTTACTGTTGGTGTAGCACTTTTAGCCGTACCTGCACTTGTAGAACCTGAACTCCAATGGTTAGTTGTTGGTATACTTACACTTGCAGATATATTTACACTACCTCCAGTATTGGGGATAGTGTAATTATTAGCTGATAAACTAATTACTGGGGTACCGTCTGTAGTACTAGTAATCTTATTCTCAGCTTGGTATACATTTACAGATACTGATTTAGTTTTACCGTTCAAAGATAAGGTACCTATCAAATTACCTATTAAGGTTCTAGCCTTTGCAGTAGTTCCCAAAGAATTTGCACTAACTGCAGTACCATAAGAAATACTAGCACCTGAGGTAACTGTACCAGCCCCACTGGTAGCACCATTCCAACCATAGGTTTGTGAATAAGTTGGCAAAGTAGTAAAAGAACTTCTAGTACCTCCACTTGCAGGTATATCGGTTACTGCACCTCCACTTACGGTAATTTCACTATAGGTTAAATAACCTGCAGACTGAGAACAAGATATGGTTAACTTCTTTCCTGTTTCTGCCTGAGTAAGAGTTATAGTACCAGACTTTGCAGTAGTAGATGTATTATTCGTCATAATTACAGAAGTGCCAGTACCACTTACACTTCCAGAATTTGCTCTAGTATAAGTTAGAGTAATTTGATTACCATAATTATGGCCATTTCTTACTTCTTGCTTGTAAGAAGTTACAGCAAAGGTTTTTGTACCTCCAGTTGCTCCAAAACTTAAAGAAGTAGGATTAACACTAAATCCATAAGTCCATGATTGAGAAGCCGCTTCCTGATACCATTTGATAGTATGGGTTTTACCTGAACCTTGTTGTATGATAGTACCGTCAGTTTTAGACCTGGCAGTTAACTCAAGGTTCTCGGTAGCTCTCCAACCTGTACCTTCTGCCCAAGTTACCCAAGAAGGTAACCCAGAAGTATTATATGTCACATTCTCTACAGTACTGGTAGCTACGCCATCCAAGTATTTAGTTCTAGTAGAAGTAGCCCCAAACCAAGGATTCTCATTAGTAGGTTCTCCCCCTAAAGCCGAGAAATTAAGAGTATCGGTATGAAGAGTAAAAGTATATTTCCAAGTTACCTTGTGAATATCTTCGAGTTTAACACATTCTGTATCTTTATAGGAACTGGCATTGGATAGCTCCAACCCCACATAACTTTCCCCTGTTCCAGTAGGGGAGAGTGCTAACAATTCAGCCTTGGTAGGACAGTCATTTGCAGTCTTACCAAGGCCTACTTTAGTTTTGACAGCACTCCAGGTTGCTATCTCTCCCATTACAATTATTTATTTTTAAGTTCTTGAATCTCAGCTTTCAAAGCCTTAACCTCATCATAAAGAAGTTTAATACCTTCGATAGCCAGGGTTGACATCTTATGGTATTTTACTTGTTTTACAAGTACATATTCTTCTCCGTTGATTTCTAAGGTTTCGAATTCATCTGAATTAGGTACAGTAGATTTCTCTACTGGAGTCTCATCCACATATTTGCCAAATCCCAATGCTTCCAGATTCTGAGCAATAGTTCCTTCATCCTCTTTACCAGCTATTTCAAAAGATTTAGTTGGTATCTGGCAAATCTGTTCCAGAGTATGATTCAAATCTTTAATATTAGATTTGAGTCGAATATCTGAAGATTCCTTGAAGAAACCGGAAGGAGCCGTAGTCTTAGCAAATACTACATTATCTGTAGTTGCCAATCCCAACTGAGCTCTAGTAACTACATGAGGATTATTCCTCAGACCTGCATGGTTATTGATTGCCGTTTGAGCTGCAGTACCTGCCGACTTAGCATCAGCAATTGCCGTAGCCTGAGCAGTAGATACTGGTTTATCTGCATCTGATGTATTGGAAGCATTACCCAATCCAACTTGAGATTTAGTAACCCCATGAGGATTGGCCTTGTTAGCAATATGATTATTTACCTTATTTTCTAAGGCAGTCAAATCAGTACCAGTATCACCAATAGCAGTATCAATGTAAGTCTTCAATTCTGTTCTAAGAGAATTGATAGCATTGGTTCTATTAGTGATTTCATTTGCCAAACCTGTTACTGTGCTATCTAAATTCGCCTTATCAGCTGCAGTCATTACACCTGCTTTAGCTGAAGTAGCTGCTGGTATGTCAAAAGTATGTTGAGTCTCATTAACTGAGTAATGACCATTTGAACCTTTCTCTGCCCACCAATAACCAATAGTTAACTTGGAAGTCGTAGAAGTAAGGTTAATCAAATTACCGGCATTACTCAACTCTCTAGCCAACATGTGGTCAGGCAAAGTTGCTAACAAATCATTAATAGCCTTGTCGGCATTTGTTCGATTTGTAGTTTCGGTAGTAATCTGATTGGGTAAAGTAGTATCAAGTTTCACTTTATCTGCCGCTGACATAACACCTGCCTTAGCAGAAGTAGCTGCCTCAATTTGAGAATAGTGATCTTGGATATTACTACTTCCAAACCAACACTTAAAGTTTAACCTTACAGTACTAGCTTGATATGTGTTATTATCAAAATGAGATGCACCGTTAGTTTTAAGTGAAGCTATTTGTGTTTCTAACTCTTTACCTCTTGCCCCATCGAAAGCAGTACCAGCAACAGTACCGATAATAAGAGATGAAGTGTTACTATCTACAAATTTATTACCTGACCAACGGAATTGGTAAGAAGGTTCTCCACTTGTAACATTTACATATATTTTACCGGATTCACCAGTAATAGGCTGAGTATAAGCTGAGTCAGAATATAACTGTATGTTGGTTAAACCTCCAGTTGCACCCACCGTATAGGTTGCATATACCTCGATTATATCATCTACATAAGAGGGCAATTGGCTTGCAGGTACTGTACCGTTAGCATCCAAAGAAGCAAAACCATTAGCTTTACCTTTAGTTGCTACAAAAGCATCATGCTTAGCCTCTAGAGTGTTGATATTATTTTGGAGTTTCGTATCAAGAGCTGTGTCTGCTGCAGTTCTATCGGAAATCTCCTTATCGATTCTAGCTCCTAATGCGTTATCTGCATTGGTACGATTGGTTGTTTCGGTAGTAATCCTTGTACCTAATGCGGTATCAGCATCACCCCTTGCCTTAGCCTCATCAGCTACCGCCTTAGTAAATTTGGTATCAAGTGCCTCATCGGCATCTTCTCTTGCCTGAGTTTCTAAAGTGATACGGCTACCTAAAGCACTATCGGCAGCTGCAACTTCTTGACGAATAGCTGCTGCAGTTTCCTGAACATGTTTGCTACGGTCTGTGATTTCTTTATCGATTTTAGCATCGAGTCTTTCGAACTCGGTGTCATTCTTACCGTCAAGTTCTTTGGTTTTCGAATCCAACTTTCTCAGACCTTGTACCAAATTAGTAGTATCACCTAAGTAATTAGTATCACTAAGGTCGGGTACAGTACCATCCTGAGTAAAGCCTGCAGATTCATTCAATTGAGTAAGAGCAGTAGCAGTTACCAATTCATTATCGGTTATCTGTTTCTGTACTTTACCAAAAGCCTTACTTACAGTATCGGTAGCAGCGATTGCCAACTGAGATTCCGTAGTACCGGTAGCCACTTGATACCCGTCAAGTTTGATATCTGTACCATTTAATACTGGGTTAGAATCTAACCTATGGGTATTAATAGTATGGGCATTTGTAGCATCTATCTGGTCCTGAAGATCTTCATCTGCAGCTATACGAGCAGCTTCTTCTGCATCTAGGTTGCTCTGTAAAGTGTTATCTGCATTGGTACGGTCTGTGATTTCTTTATCAATCCTACCATCTACTCTTTCAATTTCTGATTCCCTTTCGGAAACTTCGGTATTAATTCGATTACTTAATTCAGTGTCGGCATTAGTACGGTCTGTGATTTCTTTATCGATACGTTTACCTAATGCAGTATCGGCTGCAATACGAGCAGCTTCTTCTGCATCGATATTATCTTGAAGAACTTTATCGGCAGCTTTTCTTTCTTCAGTTTCCGTAGCAAGGTCAGAAGTATTTTGGTCAATCTTTGCTTCCAATCTGATGTCTTCTGCTTTACGAGCAGCTATCTCATTGTTCAGAAGGTCAGTAATAGCTGTATAACCACCATTTATATTATCTTGAATACCCTGGATTAATTCCAAGTTACGTTGGATATTGGCAGCATTCTGAGTTACCAGAGCATTGGTTGCATTCAGAGAAGTTAATAACTCTGTACGAGTTTCACTTACAAAAGTTCTCAAATCATTTACCGTTGTGGTAAGCGTAGTACTTAAGTTAGTGAAAGATTGTTGTAAAGTACTATCCCCTTGTTCACGAAGATTCTTTTCGGCAGTAAGCTTATTCTCTAATTCGGTAAGCTTAGCAGTCATGGTAGCTGCAAAGTTGGGGTCATCCCCAAGAGCCTTAGCAATTTCTGCCAGTGTATCAAGAACCTCAGGAGCAGAACCAATAATCTTTTGGATAGCTGCTTCTACCTCAGCTTCAGTTTGGAAATCTGAATCGTTGAGTAACTCTGATACCTTAGTGATATAATTAGCATGGTCCTCGATGTCATTCAGCTTAGCAAATAAGATATCTGTAAAGTCATTTGAAGAAAGTACTTTACCATCTACCTTATCTACCTTCTTAGCATCAAGAGCAGCATCGGCATTAGTACGGTCTGATTTTTCTTGAACTAAAGCATTATTAATAATGGTATCTTGATTTGCTCTTTCAGTAGCCTCTTTATCAATGTTATTCTGCAATTCTGTATCACCTGCCAATCGATCATTTCTTTCGGTAAGGATACTCTGATTAACACCAGCCATATCATCTTTGTGATTCTGGAGGTTAGTATTAATCATGGCCTCAAGTGAAGTCTCTTTTGCAATAGCCCGGTCTTTCTCTGTATTGATAGCAGTAGTATTAGCACTTACCTTTGCTTTAAGTTCGTCCATAGCAGAAGAATTACCTGCCTCTAGAGAATCAATACGAGCTCCCAAAGCAGTATCTCCAGCAATTCTGTCTGTCTTCTCTTGGTCTATCTTAGTATTAAGTTTCTCTACCTCAGATTCCAAAGCTTGTTTGGTATTATCCAACTTAGCAGTAAACTCAGTACTCAAAGATTTGTCAGCAGCAGTACGATCTGCTACCTCTTTATCGAGATTTACTTGAAGAACTTGGTCAGCAGCAGTCCTTTCTACCCTTTCAGTATTAAGGTCAATGTTGATGGTATCAATACGAGAACTCAAAGAACTGTCAGCATTGGTACGGTCCACAATCTCTTCGTTAATCATATCCTTAACTTCCTTATAGTTATCACCTACAGTTTTAGTTAAGTTTGTGATTGCCTCGGAGTTTCTTTCGATGTTGTATTCATTCGTAGCAATCGCAGTTGTATTTGCATTTACCTGAGCAGTAAGTTCATTACGTAGAGTATTGATAGAATCTTGGATGCTCAAAGCCAATTCTGAGATACGTTTATTAACATTAGTCAAACTAACATTATAAGCATCATCAGCAGTCTTTCTATCAGCAATCTCTTTATCCAGAGTAGCCTGAATAGCAGAATCAGCATCCTTTCTATCCTGGATTTCCTTATTAAGGTTATCCCTTACAACTCCAATAGCTGCATCACCAGTAGCAGACTTATTATCAACGTACTCTTTTAGTTTAGCTTCAAGAGCAGCATCTGCATCTTTACGAGCTTGAACCTCGGTGGCTACCTCTGCACTGTTTGCCTCATCACCAGCAATACGGTCTTCGGTTTCCTGGTTAACCTGTTCGGTTATTGCAGCAAGTTTCTTAGTAATGGTAGCTGCAAAGTTTGGGTCATTGCCTAAAGCATCAGCAATTTCCTTAAGAGTATCAAGTACTTCTGGGGCAGAGCCCACAATCTTTTGAATTGCTGCCTCTACTTCTTCTTCAGTTTGGAAACCTGAATCATTGATGAGCTGAGAGAGATGAGTAATATAGTTTGCCTTCTCTTCAATACCGTCCAACTTAGCTTTGAGTATATCGGTGAAGTCATTCTTGGTTAGTGAATAACCTTCTCGTTTATCTACCTTCTGATTATCAAGGTCTATATCAGCATTTTCACGAGCAGTAGCCTCTGCAGCAATAGCCTCAAGTAACTGAGCTTTATCTGCTTGGCCCTGTAATTTTACATCCTCAATTTTATGGTCGAGAACTAAATCCTGAGCAGCTCTGGTAGTGGCTTCTGAATCGATGTTATTTTGTAACACCTGGTCAGCAGAAGTACGAGCTTGTGCCTCTTTATCGATATTACCTTGAAGAAGGTTATCTGCATTGGTACGGTCTGCTACTTCCTTAGAGACCTCATTATGAAGAACTTGGTCCTCTGAATGACGGTCTACCTTTTCCTGATCAAGCTTACTCTGAAGAGATTGTGTATCAGATTGTCTGTTCGTAATCTCTTCATTAATCTTCGAATCAAGGATAGTATCAGCATTTGTACGATTAGACACCTCTTCGGCAATCTTCGACTCTATAGCTGCCTTATCATTTATATGAAGAGTTCTGAGTTCGTTTACACTTTCCTTAATCTCATTGTCAGCAGCAATACGTTCGTCTTTCTCTTTTTGAATAAGTCCCTTGAGTTCATTTTCAAGTTCATCATTCTTTTCGGTTATCTTGTCGTTGAGATTTTTGATATCTTCAGCATTCTTATCAGCCTTCTTTTCTACACGGTCGATATCTGCTTTTAAGTCTGCCTTAGTAGTATCAATCTTATTGATAAGCTGTTCTACGGCATATTCAAGATTATCCTGAACTGCTGCTACTGCTGCACCTAAAGCAGCTTCTGCCTCTTTAGCACGATTTACCTCTTCAGATAAAGCTGTGCGAAGTTCGGTTAATTTATTGGTAATGGTAGTAGCAAAGTTAGGGTCATTACCCAATGCTTCTGCCAATTCCTTAAGAGTATCTAAGGCATCATCTGCACCATCAACCAAATCGCTAATGGCTTTTTTAACATCTTCATCAGTTTGAAACTTCAAATCATTTTCAAGCTGAGATACCTTAGTAATGTAGTTTGCTTTTTCTTCAATGCCATCCAATTTAGCCTTAAGCTCATCGGTGAAGTCATTTTTAGATAAGTCATAACCCTCCTTCTTATCTACCTTATCCTTGATAGAAAGTACGAAGGCCCAGAACTCATTGATAGTTCCTCCAAAGCCAGCACGAACAAAGTCATCATAGTAACCTTGTAACAACCGCTGGTCAATTTCTTCGCAGGTGTAATATTTACTTACATACATATTTATAAAATTTAAGGATTAATTACTGCACGTTGACGACCCAGTAAAAATTCTGAATCTATATCCCTGAATGGTTCTCCTTCTGAACCACAGAAGGCATTCATAGGTACATCTGGATTTTCCGGGTCTACATCTCCACCATCTTCAATATCCCCCCTTATGCAAGCATAATCTGGGAGTCTATTTACACGGAATTTTATTACCTGGCCTATACCAGGATGAGGTATTATTTTATCCCAAATATCCCCGAAGTAATCTTGAAAACAAGTGACAAATTTGTTTCCGGTCATCGATTGAAATGCCGTTACATCATTGCCATTACCCTTCATTTCAATATGAACTCCAGAGGTACCGTTAAGGATAACCAAATTACTATCAAACCAAATTCCACTTTTGGTAGTAATTGGTGTCCACCTCAGTACTAACATCTTTGCCATACTTATTCTTTTTCTACAAATTCTACATTCGTATCACGGTCTCTTTTTAAGATAACCATAAAAACTAAAGCCTCATCCTTAGCTTGAGCAGTTTGAGTATCACCAGAAGGTTTATAAGTTATACCATTGATTACAAACCTATCTTGTTCCCAATTAAAATCCCAATAACCTTCCGGTGTAAGATAACCAATCTTCTCTATATAGGATTTAGAAATTAGTATTGATAAGTTTTCATCATCCAATTCTCCAGTAATCGTAGCCTTATTAATAGGCCAGTTTCTGAAAGCATTGTAGTAACATAAAGCTTCAATGGGAATATCATAATATTTGGGAATACTATCCTCTGCATGGCTAAGTAATTGATTAACATGTTTAGCCCAGGTTATAGTTTGTCTTCCCGCATCCCAATCCAAGAAATCGGTAATAATCTTTTTATACCTATCCCATGAACGGTTTTTAACCATTCTCCAGTGATCTTTTGTCATAGCTTATGTAGGATTGATTTATTTCCGCCTTTTACAGGAGAGCTTGGATTAGGTCCATCTAATACCCCAGGTTGTCTTTTGTTAACTACTCTGGGAACTATATTCCGAACTACTTCATCACAGAATGGTAGATAGATTTCCAATCGTGAAGCTAACATACAAAGGTTTTTTCTCAACTCATCGATTAATCCACCAGGTTGCATTGCTTGGGAAAGAGTTTTCCATAATGAACTTGCAGATTCTGCTAAGGTGTCATAATACTGAACTTCAGTAGGCCCTGTAGTGATTTGTTTGATTCTATCACCTCGGGCAAGTTCTGGTTTAGAAGTACCATCACCAGTTTGCTCTTTGGTAGAAGTGAGTTGACTTAAATATTCAGAAGTACTTGTTAAAAGATTAAGTATCTTCACATTAAGAAAATCCCATGCTGCCAATTCCATAATTAATTGGTTTTCTAGTGCTTCATACCATAATTCATCCGTATACTTATCTGGAGCAATTGTATGGTTTACTAGAGGTCCAATATAATATTGCCACTTAGTGATATAGATAGATTTCTCATCCCTGGTCATCCCATCTGATATTTCTGATGGGATATAGTAATCGATTAAGTTATATATTGAATCGGCTAATGCCGTATGCCCATAATCACAAACTACCAGAGTCCTATCTACGGTGAGGTCTAAACCATCAGAGTTAGTTACGTGTAAGGTGACGGTATAGAAACCGGGAGTTTCATAAGAATAGGAAACATGTCTTCCACCATTGAAAACCTCTCCCTTATCATCGCCAAAGTCCCAGTCAAAAATAGATTTGGCCGGGACTTTGGATATGACTCTGAATGAAACTTCCAGACCTGACGTAACGTACAAAAAGTCTAGATTATCTTTCATATTAGTCTGTCTTATGTAATTTTCATAGACTACCCTTTAGAAGAGGATTCAAATTCTTCCAGCAAAGCCTGAAGAAGAGTTTCTACCGTGTCGTTTTTCTCTGCAACGATTTCGTGTAAGTTTGCCACCAACTTCAGTTCTTCAAGAGAGTAACCCTTAGAAAGTTTTTCCAAGGTCATGCCCTTCTTAAACTGAGCATTCAACCTCTTGTCCAACTTTTCGATGTCAGATTCGGAATATTTTTCGATATCCGATTTATCTGCAACGATAATCAAATGACCGGCAGCAATTGCTTTTTGGATTTTCTGTGTACGATATTGACGACGAGAGAGTTCCTTATCCTCCCCTTTACAAACGGTAATACCCGTTGATTGGTCATGAAAACTGTAAGCTCTTGGTCCCACAGTTACGATATATTTTTCTTTAGCCATATTTCCTAAGATTTAAAAATGATTAAAGAGAGGATAGGTTTTTAAATTACCTACCCTCCCTGGGAATTTATATAGATGAAACCGGGACTACCTTATTCGAGGTTAACCATCAGATAAGGATCTACGTTCATAAATTCGGGGAATCCGAATTCTGAGAACTTCTTATCTGCAGCCAACAACAGAGTAGCATCTTGATACATCTTAGAGAAGCCAGTAGTCAAACTTGCATAGATTGCCTGAGTTTGGTTGGAAACGATTCTCTCTGATTCCAACATTAACTGACGAGCAGTAAGTTTAATCAAGGCAGCCGATGTATCAATCAACAGCAACTGTTGGTCAGGTGTACCCGGATGGATGTAGAAGTCAGCATTCTTAGGTACAGGAGACTTCACATTCAGTGTAGCTTCAGTAGTACCAGAGTGACGGTCTTTGAATTCCGGTAAATTCAGCATTTCGATTGCCTGGTCTTCACCACCAATCATAGTTTGGAAGTTACGGCCCATACGAGCAGCACGTACCCAAATATGCAAAAGGTCTTTATAAGTGATACCGTTGGCTGTTTCGTATACACCAATTACCGGTGCAGACTCAGAGCCATCAGGGTTGTTACCATTGATAGCCACGTCCATAGCCAGAGTATCAAGAGCATAACCCAACTGAACACCAAAATCACGAAGGTAGATTCCCAAGACATCGAGTGAAACGTAGTTACGAACTTCATCAGTAAGTTTGAAACCTTTTCCGATTTTGAAGAGGCTAACTGATTTTTGTCCGAAGCTAACATCTCCCAACGGAATAGTTTCTGCTTCGTTAATCTTTGCAGGAGCTGCATCAGACATGTTAACCATCGGCATGATTGCTTGCAAACCGTTGATAGATTGGTCAGATGCAATAATGTTCGGATAGAACGGAGCCTGGCGCATACCCAAAGTGATAGCAGCACGGATAATTTCCGGAACAATCCAACGAACGTCTTGCTGAGGCATAGTGAAGATATTCTGCATGGTATCAACTTTCGGATTAATACCAACCTTTTCAAACAGTTCATCTTGAGTAATTCCCCACTTACCTGTGATTAATTCTTCCAATGTTATTTCTACAGGCTTCTTATCCTGTGAACCGGAACGTACAGCTTCCAAGCTTCTTACCATTTCCGGAAGCTCTTTCATAAAGTCCTGAGCTTTCAATTTTGTAATATCAATTTGTCCCATAATTTTTCTTTGGTTTAACGAATGAGTACTTGAATCACATCGTTTGCCTCATCTGCAGGAGTGATGGCAATGAACTGAGATTCGTCTGTAGAAGCCTCTGCAATAACGAAACGGTCATGCAAAAGGTTTTCGGTCGGGTTAATATAACCGCAATCAAGAGCTTCTTTTGCAACCCAGTTCAAAATCATATAACCTTGAACTGCTACGGTTACTTCTACAGGAAAATTACGTTGAGGTTGGTACGCCGGATTGATGTTATCCGTTACTGCTATACCCAGATATACTTGGCTACCAGCACCACCAGGGATAAACGGTTCAATTAAACCGTCGGTACCCAAAGCAACTGGCATGCCCTGTACAATCTTTACACCTGCTTTTACATTAAAAGCCTGATGCAATTTGTGTGATTCACTCTTGTAAATCACCGCTCTTGGAGTTCTTTCCCCAAAGAGAGTCATTTGCTGAGGATTGTTTACGATTTTTGTTGTTTCCATAATGAGGATCTTTATAATGATAACTTATTTGATTTTCTTCTTGTACAAGCTTTCGAGTACATTGTTAGTTGAAGAAGGTTCTTGGTTCTGAGTAGTGTCCTGGGTTCCATTCTTACCTTCCGTTTCGTCATCTTGAATAGAAGAAGCACGATTAACGTCCTTGGAACCACATTTAGAACAAGTGAGAGGGAACTTCTCTTCCAAGCGAGCTTGGTAATCCTTTGTCAAGGAGATAAGAGTAGTAATACCGGTTGTTTCTGCATTGAGCATTGTAACAATGGTTTCATCTGCATTTTCACCCATCAGCTTTTTGTAGGTCTCTGTAGCATTTTCACGGAGAGAAGCAATATGATTCTTTCCTACTGTTGACATTTCTTTCAGATTAGCTACTTCGGCATTCAAGTTAGTAACCTGTTCCGTAAGAGAATTTTTCTCTGTAGTAAGGTTATCAACTGAAGTTTGCAAAGCATTTTTGGATGATACCAAATTTTGAATGCAGGAGATGACACTTTCCTGATTCATTTCTTTTCCTTCTTCCAGGGTAAGCATATTATCCCCGAAAAGGCTTTCTAGAAATTTTTCTAATTCGTTCATATTATTTTCGTTTGAATGATTATCCTTGGCATCATTATCATTAAAAGAATCCTGAGTATCGTCCTTTTCTTGAAATGATGATAAGTCAGATTTATAATCAGTAAAGAAGTATTGCTTCGATTTATCATCTCTATATTCCTCATAGGATGACCAGGTCCTTTTGGCAAAAGTAGGATTGATAATTTTACCATCAGAACCAATCTTTTGAGCAAATGAATCAGCACCATGAGATACCAAAGATGTTTCCATATAACGAACTACTTCAGTAACCACTCTTCGTACCATCTCACCCTTGGAATCATACGTACCAAGTTTTTGATAGAATTCTCCATCCTCCATTCCCGGATGTGATTTATCCCACTTGAATTGTACAGTAACTGAGTTACTGTGAATTGAAGGAGGTTCCATAAGAATACCTCGGGCAATTCTCGGGTTAGCTTTACCATCAATCTTCAGAATACCGTTAATACCTGCAGGTATAGTGAAGCTTCCATCCTTATAGGAATCTTGCCACATTACTTGTGATACAGCTCCGATAGCATTACCAATGTTTGTTTCATGGTCGCAATTTACTGTTTGCCCAAGTAACATTTTCATAGAAGCCTTAAGTACCCCATTATGACCGAAATCTGTAGGATTCCAATTCTTAGATACAATCGTTTCAGAAAGTAATCTAAACATTGGTTCTATAAATTCCTCGTCTTTTGGAGTTAACTCGGATTTATCAAGGTTAGGATAATAGGTATTATAATCTATATCTCCTCCCCAAAATCCGAATTGAGCAATGGTGTCCGGTGTAGGATTCTTCCATTTATAATAATTCTCTGAAAAAGTCTGGGCTCCTACCGCTTCTGGGATATACCCAGCCATGATGGTATGGCCTTGACCTATCACCATAGAATCAAGATGCTCTTTGTTTTTCCTTGTAAATTTACTCATCTTGCTTTAGTATTTTGGTCCCCTCTAGAAGGAGACGGATTTGCTTTATCTCTTGACCTACGGGCAGATTGGTTTTTATCATTCTGCCTTTGCTTCTTCTTAGTACCCTCTTGAGGATCCGAATTGCCACCCTTAGCAAATTGGTCCTCAAGTGAAACTCTTGGTTCATCCTCATCTGGTGAATCGTAACCCATTGCCCAAGCATATTGCTCTTGGCTAATGATACCAGCCTTGTACAATAAGTCAAGGTTCTGTATCTTATATTGAAGACCTTGTTGGATTTTAACTTCATCAGAAACCGTAGAAGTTCCCCAATCAATCTTCATTCCCTTATTATTAAAGCCTGCCAGACGCAGTTCTAGAGAATAAAGTCGGTCCAATACATAAGCTACAAGCATTTGGATATTTTTTAACTGGCTAATCATCTTAGACAGCATTATACCCGTTGCACCTTCACCAGTAGTAGCAGATACCCCAATAATAGAACCATTAACACCCAAGCCATTGGCTACCGATTGTTGATTCATATTCCAGGGCTTTTCAATATTACCGAGTTCCTTAGTAGTAGAATTGAGTTTGAACTCATGGTCATCGATGTAACCAGTTACAACTCCATCCTTCATACCATCCTTAACATTACGTTTAAGAAGGTCTAGTTCTCGGTATAATCTCGATTCATAAGCCTTGATATTCTCATTAGACCTTTGAGGAGATTTTTGCATCTTAGCTTCAAGAAAACCAACCATACCACAAATTTCCATGATATGTTTGAAGTTAACCTTCATATCATTCTGACCCTTGAGAGAATCTAAAGCAGGCATAAAGGGGGGAACTCCATAAGGTTCATCGGTATCATTAAACATACCAACATAGAAATAAGTTTCTGGGTTAAGCTTAATGTAATCTCCTTGCTTCATCCAGAAATTATTGTTCTTTTGGTAAGGAGAATACACCCCATTTAATTCTCTTTTAAACTTGATATACTCAGGCTTAAGGAATAATACAGTAGCTAAACCATCAAGCTTATCATTGGGAACTCCCTCTACGGATATTGCTCCACTTACCAGAAGTTGAACAATCATCTTGTTAACCAGGCCATCTATACCAGCAGTATATCTGGTCCATTTCTTGGTTGCTGTTTTAAGATGGTCCCTCATCTTAGCAGCTTCGGCATCTGTATTATTTGGGAAAGTTACAGTATGACAGGTGTTAGCTAACTTAAACATATCCTGCAATGCAATACCCATATCAGGATTTACTTTATATAAATCTCGGATTAATGGGATTACATCAACACGAAAAGAGGGTTCAACTAATTTAGTTAACCCTTTTAATGATGTAATTAAGTTATCGCTATCATCGTCAACTGAAACCCTACCAGGTGAGATTGGTGTAGCAGGCTTCTCCTCTTTATTAGAGGATGTACTACTCTGAGGTGGGTCCTTCTTACGGCCCCAACCCCAATTGAAATTGAAGTACTTTTTCATCTTGGTTGTACGATTACGTTAGTTTTTCCTTTCCTTATGTGATTACATATTGCTTTTCCAAAGATATCATCATCTGCATATACGTCTCCTTCAAGGTCTACATCTACTGTAGAATTATTAGCCCTATGCTTACCCATTGCAACAGGTCTACCTAAACCATCATAGATGAATGTATAGGCTTCTTGAACAAAGAATGGGTCCTTAATGATTACTTCGTCATTTCTGATATCCTCTTCCAAATTTTCTATTATCACTGAACGATTCTTTTGTGTGGTTAACCAACCTGGAGATTTATCCATTTCAGGTCTACTCTTACCTTTTTTCTTGAGCATTTTTTGGTAGTAATATAGTTTGGGATAACCTTCATCTTGAAGTTTAGATGTTACTGCTAAACCAACATCATTTGATTCTGGAGCAATTGTTGCTTGATTAAATAGCATACCGGTATCACCGAGTAATTTAGCATAAGCACCTACTGCCATTCTCCCCTTATATACTGCTTGTTCTTCTCCTGGCTTATCCATAACTGTAAATGATGAGTAGTCAGAAGACCTACCAGTTGCAACGTCGGCACCAATGAAATATTCCTTGTCTGGTTCTGGTTCACAGAATTGTCTGTATTGACCATTAAACCTTTTCTTAATAACCGGATAATCACTAAGGCAGTCTTCGATAGCCTTAATATCAGCTAAATCGAAGACTGTATTTCCTGATGATAAAAAGTCACCATCTATTTCTTGTGCTGTTCGTTTTGTACCCAGAGCAGAGGACATTTGATTATACCAATTGATATCCCGTTCTGGATGCATCTGCCAGTATAATCGAATTGGATTAAAGGGGTTACCTCCAGCGATTGCATCTACCCAGGTTGAGTGATAGAAGTTACCAACTCCATAAGGAGTGGAATTAACGATGGCAGCTCCACCAGTGGAAAGAGTAGGGAAAGCAGCTGCCCAAATTTGAGCTGCCCATCTAACTACTGCTGCCTCGTCAATTACCAAAAGGGAAAGTGATTCCGAACGACCGGCTTCAGACGATGTCGGAATTGATTCAATGAAAGACCCATTATCAAATTCTATCATGGATGCAGAACCGTATTCACCAGCTCTACCGTTTATAATGGGAGTTTGAAGGTACCAGGGAAGATTCTTATACATGAACTTAATCTTTTTAAGAACCTTCTTTGCCGTTGTATCTTTGATTGATATAATGTTTATCTTCTTGTTGGGATGATACATTGCCAACCAAAGGCAGTACATAGAAATCAACTCTGTAATACCTGCTTGACGAAATTTCAAAATGATATTGAAACGTTGAGCAATAAAGTTATACAGAACCGATTTTTGAAATGGGTATAACTCGAATCTTACCTTTCCCCTTACTGGGTGTATCACATTACAGAAAAGACTGAAAAAGAAAACATCTACTGAAACTCGGGATAGGTTTGATAGCTCTTCTCGAGTTAAAGTAGTTCTAGTTTCTGAGATAGTCTTTGCCATACTTAAAAATTATACGTTATTTGAAATTCGATGTCAGTACCAATTCCCGATTTTATCTTCGGATAGTAAAAGGCATTGACTCCGAGTTTGTAATTAAATCTCTTAGTCTTGATTGAAAGACCAGCTCCTATATCGAAGAGATTATTGAAAGGTCTATACTTACCGTAAACGTAAGGATTAAGTGATAACCTTGCAACTTTCTTCCGAGTTAATTGACCTTCATACCAGTTATAGTTGTACTTATCCAGATTGATATTGAACAGTCTAGTTGAATAAGTTCCAGTCTGCTGATTGAGTAGACTTAAGTTCAACTGATTCTTCTTCAATACAATCTGAACCAGTGAATCTTGTTTACTGATAACTGGCTGTCTTAGCATGGAATCAGGAAAGAGAGTTGACTGCCTATTGTCGTAAACTAAGATTCTATCTGGTTCATTTCCTTCAGAGTACTTCTTCTCTGGTTTGAATGGTTTGTCTTTGTAAACTGTATCTGGGATTTCATTGACCGCTTGTTCCAGTGAATTAACTTCTCGAGAAAGTTTGTAATTCCTGAAGCAAAGGTAAATAGTAAATCCTAGAAGTACAATGAACAAGGCATTCTTTAAATTCTTCATGGTAATTTCGCTTTTAGTGAAACTCTGGTACTCACTCGTTTCCTTGTTTTCCCTTAACAATCCCTTTCTTACCTTCAGAGTTGATTTATAGGATTATAGCTTTCTTTACCAGAAAGCACTTTCCTAAAAAAGAAAAATTTAATAAAAAGAAAAAAGGGTTTTCAAACAGCTCAATTTAGCTCAGTTTTGATGAGTCTATTTTCTTGAGGCAATCCTTGAACCATAATCCTACCTCATAAACCGAGCCTTTGGCAATTGTGTACCTTGCCTTGTTAAGCCAGTAATGGTAATCCTTAAAATCACCTTCAAAGGTACCCAGAGTTTTGTGAAGGTAAATTTTGAATTTCTTCGGGAATCCCATAATTGCCTTGAAATCCTCAATCCCCAAAGGATAACCATCAGGTCTGAATTGCCTATCTGCAGGTCTAAGAGTTAAGGGAGGTTTATCATACTCCAATCGATACACTCCTGGTAGAGTACTCATTTTGGCAGTTTTGATTGGCCACTTCTTTTCATCTCTGAAATCTCTAACCCAGAGTCTATGTATCTTTGCAACAGTAAGATTTTTCTTTTCAGGGAGTTTCCTGTAATCATACATTGCCAGAGTTTTACTCATAAACGGGATTTGATTAATATTGTTTTCTTGAGAGAATGTTAGTGGTTTTAGTAGATTTCTAGTAATTGTTGGAGTATTTACTTGGAATACTTCATTAAAAGCATTCAAGTATTTCTTACCGGTCTTTTTATGTACTCCAATGATAACTAAACGCTTCCTTGAAGTCTGAGAATTTCCATAGTCCGAAACTGACTTTTCGTGAAAAATTAATTTATAGTCCTTAAATGTTTCCTCAAAGAAATCTTTAGGAAGCAAAGATAGTAAACGAGGTAGATTTTCTATAAGAAATATCTTAGGTTTATACTCTAATATTGCAGCAATTACTAGATTTAAACTTCGGTTATCTTTGGGATTACCCAATTCTTTTACTTTAGATAACCTCATTACCGAAGATGCACCACAATCTGGGCTTGATATAATAATATCTACTTTATTATCGAATTCTTGTAAACAGAACCCCTTATAAAATGGTATATCACCAAAATTCAACTTCCATTGTTCTTCACCTGGAGTATGGAATACTCCTCTTATTTCTATATTCCCTAGCAAATTTTCCCTAAAGGGGAACAGGAGTGCACCCTGTCCAGCGCACACTCCCAATACCCTTAACTTTCTCATTTCTTATAACTTCTCAATTTGATGTACTTAATCCATGCAAATGGTTTACGATCTTCAAGGTAGTCCCAATCCCCATCATTGTTATGAGCTTCTTCTTCGAAACTTACATCATGATATCTCTCATTCTGTTTGTCCCATTTAGCAAAGCATAGGATTATAAGGTATTCTATACCATACCAGATATAGAAGAATCCAAGACCCAAGATTATTATCCACCAGAGAGATAAGTTGAATAATCCGCATAATACTAATCCCAGTGCTAATCCCATAACACTACACTCCATTTGTTGTACTTGATGAATACACTCGTGATTTATATCATCCATAGAGTATTCATCTTCATCTTTCTTGAAGAAAGAGTTATACAATAGAGTAACGGCTGTATAAGTTGGGAACAAAAGTAGTTTTGCTACCCAGCTATTAAAATGACATCTTTTCATAACTTGTTTTTAAAGTTTTCGTAAGCATTTCTTAACTTTTGGTCGTAAGCATTTTGGGCATAACCAGGACCATTATACTTCCTTGCGAAGCCTGCCCAATCCTTTTCCTTGAGATTCTTCAAACAACCAGAGGTATTCATGAAATAATACATCAGTTCCAGTTGTTTTTCATGAGATTCAGACATCTTATGAACAAAATCATAGACATCGCTACAGCTACAAAGTTTGTGATTGAAGCCCATGATTTGGAACATACCCCAACTTGCAGACTTTAATGCACATTCTTCATCAATTTCTTGGGCTAATTCGAGTCTTTTATACTCGTGTACACCACCAAGATACTTAGATTTATCCCATTTTGGATAAAATACCGTAGAAAATTTCTTACAAAGGTACCCCAAATCTCTTTCAGGGAACTTTTTATGAAACTCTTTGTGCATAATGTGACCTTCAAAGAGAATTTGAGGTCTGCCATCAGCTAAAAATCCATCTCTACCAGCTGCTTCTACGATTTGAACAGCTTTTAAGAGAGCAGGTTCTAGACCTAAGCGATTAGCAAGGTCTTTAATCATCTCATTTGTTAATTTATCCATAACCTATCAGTTTTAATGGTTCAATTTTAGTAACGAAAGTATTGCTTATAACCCATTTTTAGGATGTTTCAAGGTTCTATTATCATATATAATTTATAAATAATGCAATATGGACAAGAAAAATCGATGCCACATATGTGGCAAACCCATTAATTTAGAGGATTATGAGCCTACTTATGAAATTCCGCTCTTGATGAAGTCTGACCAACTCTGTTTTCATTGTGCTTTTTGGCATAAACGAGTAGAATATGACAAGGAGTTATTAAAACAGAACAAAGTTGCTCTGATAACTCCGAAGTATGACCATTGGATAGTCAAGGTACCGGGTACTATTTTAACTATTCCTACTGGGTTTAGTGGTCTATATCATGCTATGTTAAACCCAACTATGACCTACGCTGCTATACTTGATGAAAAACATAAGAGCTTCTCTTTAGTACAGACTAATAACGCCAGTCATCAAGGAGATATACCGAAGCCTCTAAGAGGACTTTTTAAAATTAATGGTATATTTTTCTATCCCCTGAACAATTCAAAGAACTTCAGGACCGTAGAAACATTACCTATGAATTTATTAAAAATAAGATTGATAATGCAATAAATATAAGAAATTATTTATTATCTTTGCATAAAGAAAATTTCTAATTAATACAGATATGAAAAAAGAAAAGAAAGAAATCAAAAAGCTCAGGGAAGGTGATGAAGTTTTCTTCTTACTTGATGGGAGACAAATCATGGAGAAGGTAACGGTAGAATCTATCGATAAGAAAGGTGGGTATGCTACCTTGAGTAATCGGGTAAAGGTTGCAAGAACACTTGGACCAGATGATACTTATTCAAGGTTAGATGGAAAGGATGGTAAGGTTTTACCTTTAACTGAGGAAAATGAAAAGGGGTTCTTGGCTTATAAAGCCTATTTCTCCATTAAAAGAAATATGGAGTTCTTGGATAAAAAGATAAGAAGTATTGGAGAGGAAGAAGCTTTAGATGTAATGATAGATTTCGATAAGAAGCTCACTAAGATTATTAACAAGTATTTCAAGGAGGAACAATGACTACAGTAATCGTTATCATCTATTTGGTATGCTTACCATTTACCATGTTCTTTGTAAAAGCTTGCCTGGATTTTTTACCACAAACTCATAAACTCCATTCTCTGGTATTATTTATTTCGGTATGGCTAGTTCTTCCATTGTTCCCAATCTACTTATTCTATAAGTTTATAAGATATAAACTCTTGTAGGTAACATAAAATAAGGGGTATTATACCCCTTATTTTTTTAATATGCCGGAATAGTTGTATCACTACTCGGTAAAGCAAATTGAGTTCGGTATACCCATCTAGTTGAATTAGAATCCCAAGTGTATAACCTTATTATATCACCGATATAGGCTGTATCGGTTTCACCAGGCGTAGATAAGTTTATGACTAAACCAGTAGACTTTTTATAGGTAAATTTATGAGATGTACCCAGAATACTAAAGGCGAAATAACCTAAGGAAGAATTACTATGGGGTACTTCGAATTCCCCAAATAAAGCACCGGTTCCATCAGTTGGTAAGTTTGTAATAGTTAATTCTATTTCGATGTCCGTAACTGGTATTCCTTGAGAAACTACAAAGGTAAGTTCCTTTCCTTCTACTGCTCCCTGTCTTAATACTAGATTCTTTCGACGACCTGTGGTTCCAGTATTAGGAGCTGCTGTTACCTTAACTGAGTACTTGGTATTACCTATAATTTGACTCTTTGGTGTAATTTCAACGGTTAACCAAGTAGGCTTTGAATCTACATAGGGTACTTCAGCTACCTTTGAACCGTCTGAATACAAAATATAACTTTCTACTTCTACCGTCTGTGTACCACCATCTGCTAAGAACATAATATTAGAGAGGGCCGGACCAGTAAATACATATTCTTGTACAATTACACCTGCTGCCTGAGATATATTAATGGTTATGGTTTTTCCAGATGAAGCTTGAGTAAGAGTTATGGTACCAGTTCTAGCTCCACCTAAGTTTGGCCTTATCTCTATTTCCAAGCTATAGGATAACGCATCATTTACTGCCTTCTTGGTAAAAATCCAGGTATCAGAAATATTACCATCAGAAGTAATTTTAGTAGTGAAGTCTATTAGGTCACTGCCAGTAACCTTACCATTTACTTTCGTATCTCTATAAGAGTAAATGGTAAGGGTTGTTTTGGTTCCTTCATAAGGAGCATTTATAGTTTGAGATGTAGCTCCCCTGGCATCAAAGGCCAGTTTTAGGGGGGGGGGATTATAATTTTCCATATATTTTTAAGTTAATTGTTCAAAACTCAGTGAGTAGTCATCTCCACCTTGATCACTCCATAGTTTGATACTAAAAGGTTCCCATAGGCCAGATGACAAAGGTAGTTTAAATACAAGGTCTGTATGGTCTGTAAGAGAGGCTGAGTAGGTACCGTTTACAAAGTTCTTTTCTCCATAGAAGGATATATAGCTTGGACTGTATTGCCCAAAGTTATTAACCTGGGTAGTATGTAATATGAAACTCTTAAATGATTTTTCGAATCCCTGAGAATTTCTCATATACATAGCAAGACCATTAGTTGAACCGGCCCATTTAAAGTACTTGGTATCATTATCAAACTCTACATAAGTATCACGACTCTCAAGAGAGTTACCATAACTTTTCATAGCCAAGCCCTTATAACGTCGTATAGGATTTGCTTTCTGAGTAAAGTTTACCTTACATTGTTTGTTTGATTCATTTTGAGTAAGGGTAATGACACCGTTCCTACTATCATTACTAGAATTTTCTTTATAGTGTATCTCGAATCCATCTATAGTCTGACCTATTATATATCCATAAGGAGGCTCATCTATAACATAGCCAACTTGAACAGAGCTACCGTCTTCTTTTCCATTGACCTTTCGAACCTTTAGAGAAGTTACTTCAATAGGTTCTATACCTTGTGTATAAGGAAATGTAAGGTTTAAGGTGGTTGCCCCCCCCGCTCTGAGATTAAATGTTGTTTTCTTTTCCATAATCATATTTTTGGTTTATATAAGCAAAGACTTGATATTGTAATCTAATACCCAAGGTGATATACCCAATGCTATGATATTATATAATAACGATGATATGAAAACTATGAACAGAGAAATTACAACCAAGAAGGTAGGTAAGCAAAAGAAGTTTACCAACTCATGCCCAGTAATTAAAGGGGAAGTACAGATAATGGTAGGAAGCCCAAAGTGTATTACCTGCCGATGGTTTGAAAGAAAATTTGAGAAGAATGGGAAAGTCTATATCCATTGCAATCGATTATAATTCCTATGAGAATAGGGTTATAGAGGATTACCTAAGGGATAATGCCGATAGGATAATAAGGAGCCTCAAGTTAATCCTTATAGGCTTATCTAGAGATACACCTGTAGGTCTTTGTTGGCAATTATCTATGTGGATGGTACGAGAGGACTACGAGGTATTTAAGGTATGGTTTACTCCTGATAGGTTTGGTATAGAGTACCTATATAAGACCATTCATTTTCCTGGAGTGAATTATGTGGATTATATCAAAGTAGTTAAACCTATAGGCATATTCAACTACTGGTATAAATATAGGATTGAGGATATACCTGAAAATGAAAGGTATAAATTCTATTGGTATCCATTAACCTTAGAGTTTAATGAAGTAAGGGCAAAGTTATTGGAGAAAGTGATATCCGAGTTTGAGAATGAATTTAAAGAGAAGTGATATATGGTGAAGGTTGAAGTAATTAAGGATGAACGGGATAAGAGAATCCTAAGGTGTTCTGAAGGCAATAGAATTTGGTATCAGATTTGGATTACCCAGTTGGATATGAATTGTATTGAAAGATACTTTGATGGCTATGGTGAAGTTAAGAGATGGTGGTTGAGGGATCTTCAGATATGGTATGTTTTCTTTTATGAGAAGAAATGTGGTAAGGTTAGGGGGGTTCTGGGGAAGGATAGGACTAAGGATTTATTGAGGAGTATTCTGTAGTAGGGTTGCCAGGGATATTGGGTCTCTGGCTTCTTTGTGTGTTTTGTGGGCATGTGGGATTTGTGTGTTCAAGGTATGCCCTTAATACGAGGTGTCAAAAAGTTGTGGTAGTAAATGGGGCGAACGGTTACGTTAAATTTAACATTCATAAATAAAAAGTAAGGGACAAACATTTATTTGCATGTCCCTTTGTTTTATGTTTTAATATTCTTCTTTGCAAACAAATAACTTTCGATTATTGTAAAAAACTTTTTTAGTAAAGTTTTCACTACTCATTATTGCTAAAGATATTAAAGTATAGGGAGTAATTAAGCAATAATGAAAATGAGAGCAATTTTCTACACATTTCCAAATATTAGAAATATTGTAATAAGTGTATTTGTCATAAGCTGACAAATGAGAAGTATCGAAAGACGTTACTATAATAAATTTGTTTTTAGTAAGCAAATAACAAATTAGTAACAAAGTGCTATAAATAATTAATAGCAATATTAAAATTAATATCATATACTTTAAAAATTATGATAGGGAGTAATATTACTCCCTATCTGATTAATACTTATTTTGCGTTCTTTTTTACGATTGAAAGACCTTTTATCAAAATTTCTTTCTTTTCTTCTTTTGTATTCTCTGATGCAATCGAAGAAAAAGAAAAATCATTTGTTACATAGACTTGTTTATAAAAGTCTATAAATCCCGCAATTAATTTCTTGTCTCCATTTGCAGCGATTGAAGAAAGAAAATTAAAAGTCACGTTTCTAAACTTTTTACGCAAAGATTTAATTTGCTTTTCGTTTGCACCTGCAAATAATTCTTTTTTGTAAATCTCTGTTTTTGTCCCTAAAGCAGTTTTGAAAAGACCTTCATTCTTTTCTTTTACGCTTTTTAAAACGTCTAAAGCAATTAAGCTATTTGCTTTTGCAGTTGCTTTTGCTTTACTTGCACTTACTTTATTTATTTTCTTTTTTGAAGAAACTTCTTTGTTAGTAACTGCATTAACGTTCTCAACTGAATTGTTTAAATTTTCACTCATAATAAAATGCTTGAAAAATTTTAAATTATTATTTTTATAACCTTTTCAATAGACTTTTCAAGACTAATATAACTATCTAATAAGGCTTAATTAAATGTCTCAATAAATCAAAGAACTATTTCTTTTTCTTGTTACAAAGATAACGTTTTATTTTTAATCTGCAAAATTTTTAAAGAAATATTTTCTTAAAAAGTTTTAATAGATTATTTATTCAAATATCGCTTTATCTTTCTGACATTGCAAAGATACGAATAATATTTTAAACTACAAACATTTTCGAGAAAAATTTATGAGAAAATGAATATTTTTATTTTCAAAATATTTTCTGTTAAATAAATGAAAAATTAAAAATATTGTGCACTTAATTATTGCACTTAATTTGGTGGCCCCGAAGGCCCAAAATTGGTACGCCTTGTAGTGGGCATATATGATAGGTATATATAATATACTATGTTACGTACGCCTGCCCTCTTGAGAGTGTATTATATATCTGTATATTACATATAGGCCCCTAATGGACTAAGGTGATAAAGAATTAAGGCCTTTTCCTATTACTGCCTTCTATAACACCTATGGCCTATATATCACTGGGGCCATATATAGACTTGGTAAGCCTTAAAGAAATAGGTTTCATAGATTAGCCTATATCGGCCTACTAAGTTAGGCTAAGTAAAACCCCAGGTACCTAAGTTAGGCCTGGGGCAATGTAGTTAATCCTTGAATAGGTAGAAGGTAATACCATAGGCGTTATAGGTATCCTCGGCAGTATCGGTATCAGCCATGGGTTCCTCTTCGAGAGAATTGAAGGTAAAGAATTCATCGTCGGTATTATAGTATACCAGGATTTCGGTTACCTTAAAATCTTGGATTAGGTTAGTTAGGTGTTCGAAGTAATCGGTTTCATCGTAGTGAAAGCCAGTGATAGAATTATCATAAGTATTAGCAATGTACTGATACCAAGGATAATATGAGTCATGAGTACAAAGATAAGCTAGCAATGAATTAATGATTGCCTGTGGGTTTTTCTGTCTGAAGGATGCTTGAGATGTTTTCATATCGGTATATTTTTAAATGATTAATACTATTTATTTTCTCTATGCAAATATACATATAATATATTATATATGCAAATATTGCTGGGGTACCTAAAGGTTATTTATCCCCGGGGCCATGAATGGAGATTGCCTTAACACAATAAGTCCTAGAAACTTTATAAATAATGCTAATATAAATACTAAGCAAATTACTTACATACTTACTAGGAATATTACCTAAATATGCCCCTTGAAGGCCTTAAATCCTATAAACCATTTAGCCATAAAACCTAATATTTTAATTGCCCAATCACAAATCCGATTACCTTTCCCCAACCAATCTATTATATAATAGCTATATAAAATGGCTGCTCAGGTAATCGGATTTAGGGGCCCCTAATGGTCGGATTTTGTGTACCTTTTAGCCTTTTTGTGATTGCCTTTAAAGTGGTGAGTAGTAGTGTAGTAGAGCTATATAGTATAGTGGCTATAGTGTAGTTGTATAGTAATAGGGTGGGATTCCCAATCCCCTACCCTTGGGGCAAAACCCCCGGCGAGGTACCTTGATATGTATTATTATATATGATTGGTAGTATATTGATTATATGTATATAAGGTAGGTGTATTATTATATGTAACGTAGTTAGGCTCTGTACGATTTTATTTATATATTTCTTTGTTGGGGAGGGTAGTGGGTATTATAGGTATAGGTGCCTATAGATGTAGGATATGAGGATTAGTGATGAGGTGTATAGGATTAGTATTATTAGCTGTGATATGATATATCTTATTTTGTTTGTTGGGTGGTGGTCTTTGTGGGCTTGGTAGGTGTCCTCATTCTGTATTAGGAAGAGGACGGTTATTACGGATAGGATTATTCGGATTATGTGATAGAGGATATTCATTTCTGTTTGGATTTTAGTTTGTTTTGGGTACGAAGTAACTTGTTAAATTGGGAGTTAGGTTCACAGAACATGTGTCCGAAGTTATTTGGTCTTAGTTTACCTGGAGTAGGGAAATGTTCACTCCATTTATCTTGACCGGGTATGTATACTACTTCTTTCCTTTTCTTTTTCATGGTAGTGATATTATATCGATTAGTGTTATATCTGTTAGGTTTACTTCGAGGATCTCTCTTAGCTTTAGCCTTATGTAGGTACTATGTTTATGCCAAGGGTTTATTTGTTGTTTAGGGTAGCGGAGGTATGTATTAAGTTCCTCAGTTCTGTACACTACGTTCATTTCTTCGCAGAAGCCTTCGGTAGTCCCAGGTAGTGGTCCCGGGACTTCGAATGATACTAAGAATTTACCTGATGTTAGCATGATTATAGTTCGTTAGTTAGAATTCTTATATCGGTTAATTGATTCATGTATTCCTCTTCTGAGGATATGTCAAGGCATTTGCATACTATGTAGTGACCGTACATGGATATACCTGATTCATAGCCTTGGTCCTCGTTTAGGAAGTTAGCTAATGGTATCTTATTTACTTCGATTATAGGACATATATCATTAGGGGTAGCTTCCTTATCATAGGTAGCAAAGTCATAAGTATCTGTATTATCGGTCATCGTAGCAAATATGTCTATGAGCCAGTTAAAGTCTTCTAGAGGTACATTGGCTAGCCATTCCCATCCGATTGGATAATCGTTTACTGTTATGATTGGTTCCATATTAGATTTCTTTTATAGCGGTGGTTGTACTAATAAGTTTTATCTCTTGACGTTCAAGGTGAACGTAATCGAAGTATTCTTGGATTTGTTCTATAGTTTCGAATGTTACATCTGGAGCATATACCCGATTTACGTCAATTATGATTTCCCTTTTAGCCTTCTCTATGTCTTCAAAGAATGAATGATAGCATAGGCTTACCTCATTGAGTACAGATTTGTCGGTAGTATCTTCAATGATTACTAAGGTTGTGATTGTTAGTTTCATATTAATATGGGTATTAGGTCGGTGTTAGCCGATGTTAATATTATGTCTATTATGTCTTCCGTTAAGGGTTTGGTACCAATCCCAAAGAAGTTAATGGCACAACCTTTGGGATTGGTGATTATGATTACGAATATTATGAAGTCTTTCATTTGAAATAATATTCGTATAGGTCCTCGATAAAGCTTTCTTCTTCGTCATCTAAAGTAGCATCTCCGTAATACTCTAGTACAAAGTATATGTAAAGTGGGCCAAATAGTAAAGTAAGTAACTTAGATTTGGCTTCATCGGCAATTTGTTCTAAGTCATCGGATTCATCAGTATCAAGTTCTGGTTCTTCCGATATTCGATTCATGTTTTCTATCTGAGTTTTTACCAGTTCCTTGGCTTGATTATGTACTTCTGGTGATAATGAATCTAAAGCTTGTTTGAATTCTTCTATGGTTATCATAATGGTTTAGCAATTATGGATATGAATCCTTGTGGATATTGAGTGTAGAATAATTGGTAGTTCCCTGTGGGCAAGAAGACTTGCATTATGTTTGCAAGTAATGGATAGATTTTCCATTGGTTTTCCTCTAGAAATTTGTTCCAGTCTTCTGATTCCTCTGGATAGTTCCCAGAAAGTTGAATATGATATTCTGTTTGTTCTGGGATAAATAGATTGGTTACTACCTGGATTTCGTCTGATTCCTTTTTGTATTGAGTAATAGGGTACCAGAGACCTTCAGTTTTCCATTTGTTAAGTTGGAACAGAGTCATGCCCTGTTCCAGTACGTTGAGTAATTTATATAAGTTTACCATAGTGATTATTTGTTTATTTGGTTAAGTAAGTCTGATACGTATAATTCGTTAAAGAGTTCAGTTTCCCGATGGTCCGTTTCGTATTTTTCGTCATCGTCTATGGGATAATCCAGGAATTGGAGATTAAGAGTTCCCATATAGGATTCATCCGGATTTGAGATTTCGTTAATTGATTGAGCAGTGTAACCAAAAGCATCAAGAGTTCCATCAAAGTAACCCATAATGTGATTTGAGATTTCGTTAATAGTTGTCATAAGAAATAAGTTTTGTGACCCTGTTCGAGGTCGGTTAATAATTATTATTTATTTTTCTCTTATGCAAATATAAGAATAATATTTTATTCCTGCAATAATAATTGCAATAAAGGGAGCCCAGATGTTGGTATTTCTGAACTCCCTGAAGATATATTAACTGGTTAGGGATTAGTATAATCCATCGGCCAATAACGGTTCCTTTGGCTTATTTAGTTTTTCACGTGAACGCCTTGTAGCAGCGTTCTCATAAGGTGTATATTCAAATGTACGTAGTTCCTCGTTATATGAAGCATACATCATTTGGTTACGGGTAATTCTTTTCTTGTAAGTTTTCTTAAGATTATCAAACCAATCTAGATACTCCTGTAAAGTATTAAAAGTTTCTTTATGCCCGTCTAATGATTTATCAGAGGATGAAGGTCTTACCTTCCATATAGCTTCAATATAACATTGATGCAAAGTTAGGGTTATAGAGTATCGGCACCAGGTACCTGCAAATATTGACCCAGTAGTAAACTCCATGTAATGTGGTACTAAAGGTTTTACCTTATATCTCGGTTTGTTCATCTTCTATTTCTCCTATTCCGTTAGCAATTAAGTAATCATAATATAGGTGTACATCGGTATCACCATAAGTCTCAATATAGGATTTAGCATCCTCGGGGTCTGCAGATACCCAGGGATATTCTTGTATTTGAGCCTGATGTAATTTTTGGGCCTGTTCATTTAAAAGTTCTTCGTTCATGATATTGAAAAGTTAAGTTGGAAAATCCAATGATTTTTATCCAGTTGATTAAATGATATGAACATACCATCATTATCGGTAAAGTCATTCATAAATTCGACTGCAGCATCGGCAATTTGATTCTTTTTTGTGAAGGAATCAATTGTTAGCATCGATTCGAATGTAAATGAGTAATATGTAGTTTCATACATATTGAATTGATTGATATCAATGCAGCAAAGTTTATGAACATCCTCTAGTCTATATAAAAGAACCATGAGAAGATTGTAAAGATTACCCTGTTCATCCGAATCAAGTTCGAATGTAGATTTCTTTTCAAGGAAATTGCGAACTACCTTAGTTAGTTGTTCGTCTTGATTGTTGATTACTGAGTTCGTTTTCATATTTTTGTCTATATTTAAAATTGATATGCAAATATAATCATTTTTATTTATATAGAAAATAATATCTATATTTATTTTAAAGTGGCTGAGGATGTGTACACGCTATGAAAGGCAGTGGATTAGACTGCCTTTCAAATATTAAGGTAACTGAGGAGTTAAGAGATATATAGCCTCTTTTATTATAGAACTTTTCTGTGATTCCATAAAAGAAGAGCCAGGTCCTTGTTTTTTCTTCTCTTCTTCAAATATCTCATGTATAGCCTTTTTCAAATTGGAAGCTAATCTTTCTGATAATTCCTGAGACCTTAATGAAATAAGGGTACCATTTCTTATCTCTTGCAGTTCTTGGTCATTATTAGTAATAGGATTTACTTCTACTAATTCCAATATACCAGCATAGTATTCTTCAAATACTTCATAACCCAGATGTTCTAAATCCATAAGAAAAGCACCAAAGTCTTCATATTCTAATTTAGTCCCTGCACATACATCGTAATAAACATGTATTAATGGGGTAAGCATTCTTCTTAGTTCATTGAAGTCACTTAACTTACTAATCTTATTGATTTCTTCGATAGGTATTTTGTATACTTTACCCTTTCTTAGTACTACCATTAGGTACATTATTTTCCGTATCGGGGTTGCTTTTTTCTCGTTCATAACTTAGCTTTTGTATTACAAGTTGTACGTAGGTATTTTTCTCTCTATATATGAACATTACCGAGAGTAATATTTCATATTTCGGTAGTATCATCTGTATGAAATTGCCTGGAGCAATTATAGTAGCAATTACTGGACTATCATCTTGAGAAAAGTTATCTAATATCATCTCTGCCCTCTTAATGGGTTCTGGTTTAGTTGGGTCCAAAGTTAGGACTGGAGCAGTTATACATTCTTTAATGCCCTGAGTTAGGGCATTATATAACCATTTATCCTTGATATCCTCTACTTGGAGAGTCTTCATTGTAATCATATTCTATATCGATTTAATGTCCATACTCCCAGAATATTAGAGAATACCCATAATTCCCAATCTCTGTAAGTCATACTCTGTTTACTAAACTTGGATGTTTGAAAAGTTATCTGATTGGGTGTTCTAGATAACATCTCGGCATGACAAGTAACCAAAGGAGTAGAAATTTTATCCTTAAAAGCTTGGATAATTTGGTCATCTGCCTTAGTTTCAAGTGAGGTAATTAACTTTATGTATTCTACCTCTACACCTTCTGACATAATTGCCTTTCTAAAGGCAAATTTCTCTTTATTTTCCATACGTATCATTTTTAGATAAGAACTCCTGAGCTAATTCGTCCTGAGTTCTTTCGATTATGTTTTTAACTATTGTTTGATTCTCTATAGGAGCCCAACCATACATCATGCCAAATTGAGCATCCATATAGTTGTCTATTTGGGAATTATCCTGGTTAAACAAATCCCATTGTTTTAAGAAATTCTCTCTAATTAGAGATAAGAACCTGGTATCATCTATTTCATTCTGAATTATGTAAGGTAAGATTTTGCTTCTAACCTTAACAAGTATTTCTTCCAAGTGTACTGGGAGACATAAACAATCGGGTATTTTAGAATAGATGTTCCTATTTGGGATTAACCACTGAAAGGTAAAATTATTGCTGAAATACCTGTGACAATTTGGAAACCTATGATTAAATATGAGAGCTACCTTAAACCGAAGTAAGTCCGGAACAATGTCATATATAACATAATGTTTCTCATATTCTTGGTATAAATCGAAATATAATCTTTCATCAAAGTTACCGGATTGTTCCATTAATTTCTGAATAGCTAAGTAGCAAGGCATAACTGGTTCTCTGAATGTTAAGTTTCCCTTATTAAGTTTGATAAGGTTCTTGCAGCATCTTTTTCGTTTGAATAATCTCATGTTTTAAAAAGTAAAGTTAGTATATATGTCTCTTGTTCCCTTAAAGAACTTCTCATGATTAGTATCATCGTACTTATGGCAAGCATAAGTTTTTGATGACTTATCATAATGGTCTCTTACCCATACTGGAGCAGTATCTGTGGGTTTTAATTTAAAGTAAGTACCTTGATTAACCTGGTTAATCTTGGTTTTGTGGTAATACTGGAGTTCCATATTTTTGTCTATATTTAAAATTGATATGCAAATATAAAAATAATATTTTAATAATGCAATATCCAGATATATCTACTAGAGCTTCCTATTTCTGAGGAATTGGGCTGCAAATGAGCCATCATCCTCTTCCTTAGGCTCATCCTCATATAAGTAGAGTTCTGGGTCTTCCTCATCTGGGTCTATACGCATTTCTATTTCCCTACGTATTTCATGATGTTCATCAGGGAATAATGACATAGCTCCCTTATAGTCATCAGTGATTTGCATAAGCTCTTGCTTATTAAGGTTAAGACCTTCCTTACTTGTATCTACTCCTTCTTGTTTAGTAGCAACTACTTCGGGTAATGAAGCTATATCATACCTATCCTCTAATAACTTAGCCTCTTCAGTCTTATCTAATATCCTTTGAGATTCTAATACAATTTGACGTGCCTCATCAACAGTGATAGCATTTTGTTGAGTTACATTATTCTGTTGATTAAATTGAGCAAAGATATTAGTTGTACTTCCTCCAGTAAGATTACGTACAATAGACTGTAATGAGGTAGAGGATTCCAGTTTTAATTTCAATGCCTTTCCCAGCTCGGCAGATATAAATGGCATATACTTTCCACCCTGGGATTCTCTTAAGATATTAACCTGATGAGCTATCTCCATACGATCTTCTAATGCCCATGCTAGTTGTTCTCCCATTAATGCTTGCAATAAGTCTTCTGCCTTATCTTTATCCCATATTCTAGAGCTTAATAGCCTATCCCTCATAAATACACGTATGTAGTTAATATCTATACCCATACGATATGAGAAGGTATTAATATCATACGTAATACCACATAATACACCATTACCCATCAACCATTGATTGATGATATAATTATGTATCTTCATCAAAAGATTGTCATCTGGATTCTTTTGATATTCTAATGCCATAGCTGTAGTCCCCATAGGTCTTGGGAATCTTACAATCTTATTTTCTTTTTCTGACATACAAATGAGATTTTCTAATATCCGAGCTTTCATCATAACCCTTATACTCTAAATCGTATTTTACATACAGATTCATAGATACGTTATAGAAATACCCCTTATACTTATTCTTATTCACTAATAAATTAAAAGGTTCACCAGAGATTAAGTCCCTGGTGAATACCAAATTTCCTTTCCCAGTAATAGGGATTTTAAGGCAAAGGGAATAATCCCCTACCCTAAATTTATTCCCATGCAGGTCTGTGATTTCTCTTACCATAATTTGCCTTTTTAAGGTTCGAAGGTTTTTTGTCTTGTTTACTACGGTAAGGATTATTAGGCCTTGGGTCATTTTGGATAATCCCTTTCTGTTCTTCGATTAACCTTTGTACCTCTGGGAATAATTTTTTCCTTAGAGGTACTATCTGTGTAGCGAAAAAGGCATTCCATAATTTCTGAGTAAATGGTCCCCCTACCTTTAGTTTTGAAATTGCCCAAAATTTGGTTTCGAAATTCTTTATTATTTCCTTAAACCGATAGTAATAAATGTATCCGCACTTTGGATTTATACCTATAGTGGTGTTTTGGCAATAATCTAGAAAATCTTTACCTAATTCGGATATAAACTCTTCCCTTTTGAAATCATAATTCTCTTGATCGAGTTTAAATAGTTTGACATAATCTATTGCTTCCATATAACTTTACTTTGTGATTATTAACTTGGGATGTTCATCAGTTATCTGAAATAAATATCCCCTTATATCATCCTCATAGTATGAGGACCAATAAACCCTTCTAATTCGAAAATTATCAAGGATTGCCCCTTTCGGTATACCCGTAACATAAAGCCTATGCTTAGGCATCATAGGGGTTATTTCAAATTCACCAGTAGTGAGTAAATTACCATAGGTACCATAATCTGGCATATTACCAGTAAAACCTGTAGGTTGTAATACATTCATTACTAAGGTGGTTTGTGGTAATTCTCTTTGATTACATTTAATTATCAGTTTCGATTTACCTATATATAGGTCTTTTACTATTGTCCCAAACATTTGTATATAATTATGTGAGTGATACCATTCTTCTTGAAGTAGAATTGGTTCTGTGAACGTTCCTCTAACTTCTTTAATTCCCTACGAGATTCAGTACAAATCCTTTCTGACTTCCGAAGTATATCAGAAATATTATCCCAGATAGGTGCCATAGGTTCTACAGGACCTGCATAAACAATTTTGTGTTTAGCATCAATCTGAGGATATTTGGATTTATACTGGTATTTACCCTTGCAGTAAAGTACGTTATATCTTTCGATTCCGTTTCTTTTTTCGTTTTCCATTTTTGTTATTATCTATGTAATCGGATATGTCATCAAGCTGCCCTAATAGCAATGCTTGAATAAAGATGTGTATAGGCCTAAAAAAGAAGCTCCTTACGTTATGAGGGTTAATATACCAATCATAAACTATGAAGAACTTCTTTATCTTAGAATGCTTAAGTGAATGCTGAACTAACCAAGATTTACAACAACGTTTATGTAATTCGACAAGTTCTTTATCCTGTTTAAGCATCTCCTTATCAGAGAAGATAGTGTAATCCATTTTGTATGAATTAAAGTGCCCGGGATAAATGACCTGGGCACTTGGTTAGTAAAGGGTTATGCAACTTGTTCTGGTTTGAGGACCTTTTTCTTAAAGTCCTCGTATGCCTTAGCCGCAGCCTTGAATTCCTTTGAGTTAGAATCCTTGATACGTGCCATGGCAAGTTCCAATCGATGGAGTTCATTACGAGTTTGTTGTCTCCATTTCTTCCGGGCAAGTGTGTCTACTACATCCTCGGGATATACGTATTTTACTTCTCTGTTGGAGATTACCTGTTCGATGATGGAAGGTTTCTGTTGTTCTTTTACCTCCTTGACTACCTGTTCCTTTTTAGATTTGGCAGGTTTTTCCTTTGGAGTGAGTTCTACCAATTTAGCATTGGCAAAGGATTTGGCAGCCTCTTGAGCATTTTCTACCAATTCCTTTTTAGTCTTTTTGGCCTTTTCTTTAGAAGCCTTAGAAGTCTTAGCATTCTTAATGCCTTCAAGTTGTTCTGCAACCTTGTTGCTGATAAGGTTAGTAACCTTGTTTTCATTCTTTTTCATAATGTCTATATTTAAAATGTTAGTAAATTGATTTCTCTATGCAAATATAAGAATAATATTTTTAATACAAAAATAAATCAAATAAATTTTTATATTTGCTAAGGTTAATCGGTTAGGAAATCAAAGACCTCTGGAGGATAGTTTATTTCGTCCTCTGGGTCATTGATGTAATTTTCGTATTCGTCGTTATATCTATCGTAGATGTTCTCGGTTTTAATATTGGGTACCCGAGTACATTTTTCAGGATATTTCTTTACGAATTCATAAGCTTCTTCGGTAGTCATTATCTTATCCGATGTAAATTCATAGGTTACATAAGAGTAAGATTCACCCAATCTAGAAACTTCATATTGTTGGTATCCAGATTTCTCAATCTTATATAATTGATTTTCTGGAATCGTCTCTATTTCTACCCTATATTTATACCATTGCTTAGATATCTTTGGTTTTATATCTAATGGTTCGGGCCTATTAAACTCAGAAGGAGCAATGCTCACTTCTTCTGTAGGGGCATTATATTTAGTCCCCAAGTAAAGTAGCATTGCTCCCATGGCAATTAAAAGACTTTTTGTAACCTTAGTTCCTGAGTTCATATCCGGTAGTTTTAAACTTATCCTTGATATTACTGTTCAAATATTTACCTTTGGATTCTGATTGGTGTAAACCATTGCAGATTTCGTAAGGTACCTTATCATAGCGATATACCCGGTTATTTTTAAAAGCAACCCAAAGTTGTTGTTTCTTTGAGTCATAACCAAAGCCCTCAATGTTAGAGGATTCACAAGGAATCATTTCAACTCCAGTGTTCATTTCAACTGATTCTAAGTATTCGTTCTTTTCCATGTCTATATTAAAATTTTAAAAGTGTTAATTCAGGATGAAATTTAAGATGTGACTTCTGGAATATTGCCCAAGTTCCCAATACTCCTTGAGAGTTGGTATGTACCCATTCATCTTCCATACGGAATAGGATATGTGAACATACCAGCATCTGATATTCTGAGATTGTTTGAATTAATTGGGGTGTTTGTTCAATATCCACATATAATTGTATGTGTTCATCTAATGCCAGGATGATTTCATCATTATCAATCTGAAGAAGTTTCTTGATTAAGTCATCGGCAATGTTATTGCCATTAGATACCTCTTCCTTGATTGAATTTAGAGATTCAATCTGAATGCCAGCAATTAGCTTGATGATGTCTTTTGTTTCTTTGTCCATAATTAAAAATTTTCTTTATGCAAATATACGAAATTTATTTTATATAAAATACTCTTTTAATAATTACTGAGGTATAGGTTATCGGTTGATTGCCTCTTCTATTTTATCCTTGATAGAATCAGGGAATACTACATCCCGATACCAACGCATAAAGAACTTAGAGGGTTTCTTTTCTGGATTGAGAAGCAATTGCCTTTGCTCTGTAGAGAACTTAATACGTTCTTCTTCAAGCATATACTTAGGAAGTTTAGTAAATTCTGCCTGAGAGAAAGATAATACGTTCTTTCCAGTTTGTGCCCTTAGAGGTTTCTTCCTTTCCTTATATAGGTACGGAATAATCTTTTTCGACGGTCCGTTAAGGATGCTGAAGCCGAAGATAACCATCGGGTCGAATTTATCTGCCTTGGGATCTTTTGCTCGTTTGATACATCTTGCCATCCAGGAGAATGAATTGGGATATTGCTTATTGTCGGTTGCTTCTCCAACATCCTTTTTATCGAATTCGAATCCGGGAAAGTGATAAAGAAAGTCCTCTGTAAGAATGAATATAAATCCTAATTCTCTTAGGTATTTTATAATCTCTTGTTGGCTTTTACCTTCCTCAACCATTTTCTCTACATCTGCAAGGATATCTTCCCTTGGTGATTCAAGATTTTTAACCGTAGTCCCTGCAGGTCTTCCTCTACCAGCAGTAGGTGCCTTAGCAGGTAATACCCCAATTAACCTATCTAAGTATTCTTTAAAGTTATCTACATCTTGTTTATTAGTAAGAGTTACTTCTACTCTTATAGGACCCTTATGCTGTACCTTTGGACCTGAGTTCATCTCAGTATAAGCATCTACTAACCTATCTGATAAAGGGGTACCATTCTCGGATAGTGTAGTGATTCTTAGTTTTGGTTTATATACTTCTTGTTCCATATATTTAAGTGTGAGTAAATAAAAAGGCCTGAACAAAATTGATTGCCAGGCCTTTTTCATTATTAACGAATACTTATATAAAAGGGATTAATCCTCTTCTTTTACGGCCTTTTTCTTCTTTTTATCTTTGGCCTTTTTCTCTTTCTTTTCCGGAGCAGGAGCAGGTTTTTCTTTTACCTTCTTTTCCTTTTTCTCTTTGGTTTCCTTCGTTTCCTTAGGAGCCTTTCCTGAAGCAAGCTTTCTTTGCTCCATACGATATTTCTTTTTTTCGGCAGAAGTCATCTCCCGGCCATCGATAAGAGGATAATCATATTTGGTAGCAGCTTTACCGGCAGATTTCTTTTCTTTCTTCTCTTTGGTTTCAGACTTCTCTTTCCCTTTTTCTTTACTAAGTTTTACCAATTTCTTGGTATTCTCTTTGTCACCTTCAGGGTAAGCAGCAGCGACCTTATCCCGTTCCTTATTTAGCTTGTTTACAAGTTCGGTAACCTTTTTACCGTGTTTCTTGTCCTTGGTCCAATCTTTAGTTGGGTCCAACTTGTTCTCTTTGAGATAAGTGTCTAAAGCTTTCTTAGCCTTGGTGAGTTCCGGTGTCTTAGATTCCGGCTTGCTCTTCTTTTCTTTCTTAGCCATTTTCTTATAATTTTGGTGAATAATTGAATTTCCGATTTACATAATACCATAGTTATACTTCCCTAATTTGGGTTGGGATTTCCTTAATTTCTAGGATTTCTATATTTGCATTTTCCAGAATAGCCCTTATTTGCAATATGTCCACTACTTCTTGCTGAGTAATGTTAGTAAAAGTTTGTTCATAAGTTTTATCTCCAACCTTATATAACACAGTAAGTATAATACCATTAAGTTTTTGGTTTAACTTATCCATCAAACCTTTTAGTTTCCTTTTAAGATAACCCATCCTTAGCTTATGCCTTTGCCAATCACCTTTCTTCCCCTTTGAAAGTGCTACGCTCATTTGGTATTGGGTAAACTGAATATCATTTCTGGTTATCTTAATACTTGATAAGAGAGTTCTTATATTTACTTCTTCCATTTGGGCCTTTGTATTACTGGGTTAACTACTTCCTGGGTTTCTTCTGATAGCATTATTCTTGCTTCATTTATTATATCTAAAGCAAGTTCCCTTTCATCGGGTTCCAGGTTTAATTGTTTATCTTCTAGTGCATCAGTATAAGTATTTATTAAATTATCTAATGCAAGTATTCGAATATTCTTTCGAATTGCTAATTGTTCCTTGTCCATAAAGTATCCCTTTTAAAGATTAAAAGCCCACTACCTTCACAGGCAATGAGCTTTTGAGTGAACAACGTCCTAAGTGTAGGATGTTTGCTAACTATGAATTAACTAAACTTTAGCAGATACATTACTCGCTGTATTAGCGTGAATTAATCTTCAGCTTCCTCTTCGGCATCACCTTCTTTGTTCTTCTTGTTTTTCGGAGAACAGATAACACCATGACCTTTCTTTGACTTCACTGTCAAGTTTCCGGGAACGAATGCCACTGAAGTAGATACCGGTTTACCATCGGTAACCAAAACTGAAGTAACTACTACGCCCTGATAACCTTCTTTGTTTTTTACGGCATAACCAAAGTTCATTACCTTGGATTTGTCGTTGATTGCAATGATATCAATTTGCTTACTGTTAGGACGTTGTTCAGCGGGTCTGTTTTTTAGAGCCTCTTGACGAGCTTTACGTTTTGCTTCTTTTTCAACATCCTTTTCTTTGTCACCTTTTTTCTTGGTGTCAGCTTTCTTTGTTGCCATTTCTTTTAATTTTTAAATGTTATGTTACTAAATAGTTTTAAAAGGGAAGGTCATCCCTTGGGTCGTCTCCTTCCCAGTAATATTTCCTTCCCTCATAGTCTCTTACTTTTTTCCCTTTTTGCCCTTTCCCTTGGCTTCTTTCTTTGCCGGAAGTTTGAGACCCAATTCTTTGGCGATTGCCTTACGAAGTTTTTCGATGTCGTCTTCTTCGTAATCGTCCGGATCGGTTTCAAGTTCTTTGTCATCGCAGACATCTTCGAGTTCTTCGAAGTCCATTTCGGCAAGGTCTTCACCGGTCAGTTCCTCTTCTTCCTCTTCCTCTTCCTCTTCTTCCTCTTCTTCCTCTTCCTCTTCCTCTTCTTCCTCTTCCTCTTCTTCCTCTTCCTCTTCTTCCTCTTCTTCCTCTTCGGATTCAGAACCAAAGAGTTCTTCAGCTTCTTCGGCAGTCAAGGTAATGGGAGCCGGGATGATTTTTACTGAGCCATCTTCGTACTTAATGATAATTGCACCATTGATTTCTGTTCTGGAAACTTCTTTCAGTTCCACTTCTTTTTTCTTCTTAGCCATTTTCGTAATGTTTAAGTTGGTTAATAAATTAATAAATATATCACTCTGTTATAAGTTTCTGATAATTACCGTTTCCGGGATTTTCGTTATCACTGTTAAATTGTTTAATCTCATCTAGAGTTGTTTTCAATTCTATCTGGGATTCTATAGTTACCATTTCGGATTTAACCTCCTTATGGTGTTTATCGTAGGTTACCTTTTTAAAGGTCTTACCTATGAAAGGGTTAATGGGTCCATGTGTTACTAACCCTACCTTTGATAATTTATCATTCATTGCTATACCTAATTTTAGTTATTCCGGGAATACCAACCTTACCAAATACTTCGGTATAGAATTTGTATTTCCCCTTTTGTATTGATTTATAGTTATCTGATAGTCGAATTGGGTATACCCATATCTTATTTTCTATCATCCTATTGGTCATTATATAAGCATAAGAACTTCTAAGCTTAATACCCTCCAATGATATAAACCCTTGGAACAAAAGTGATTTCTTGATGAACCTCTCTTTTGGCAAATACCCAATAAATTTAAGTGATGCCTCATCGAATATATCAAGCATATCCCTTTGTGCTTTGATAAATAGTACCTTCTGTATTGGGATGTTCATTTTCTTTCTTAAATATAAAGCCAGTGAACTTACCAATGGAGGGTACTGTAAGGATAGGAGATTAAACTTATTCTTCTCCTCTTGATTCAGCCTGTTGTAAATCCTGTAGGATAGCAAGACGGACCTGTAATCTCTTTTTGTGGAGATGCTCGGTAGATATGCCCTGCCGTTGTCCATAGAGTTTAATTGAGTACCTTTCATCGAATTCCTTTCTTCCTTTAGATTTAAAGACCCGGTGCATTTGAACCATGAATCTTCGCCTCCTATGTTTATCTATGTGATATTCATCGGGTATTATGAATTTCTTCGCTTTTACGAATTTACCTTTATACCAGAATTTAGTGTAACCCCATTTGAATCGGTTACCATTCATGTCGGATAATTCTCTAATACCTTGCCTTATTAGTTTCCTTCCAGATATAATATGGATATACTGTAAGACATCTACCCCATAAATATAAACTAAGGTAACCTTAATATGGTGTCTAGAGAAATAAGGTATACCGGTTAAATGTTTCCTGTATAAACTTTTCTCAGTTACATACTTATTAGTGGTATCTGGTCTCCATGTCCATATATAATATCTATCTGGTCTTATCGGTCCATTATTTCCTTCCTTTAGCTTTACCATTGATAGTCCTCTTTGCCATTCTATACCAAAGGTTAATAGATTTCTCGTTTGCTTCAGGGAATTTCTTTTTCATTCTCCGAATAATCCTATCAAGTTCAAAGCCTTTTGAAGTTAATTCCCATACATAGGATTTCTTTGTTCCCTTGATAAGATTAAATTCATCCCTTTCTCTTGGTGGCTTTTTTTCTCGAGGTTTCTTTATCCCAGGGACTCTTTTTGTTTTTCTTTTCCCATTATCCCCTTCTTCTCCAAGAAACCCAAGCCTTAATCTTGAATTTCTTAATGGGTCTTCTTTTGAATAGCCAATGTTTTCAAGTTGCTTATCCATCCAATCATCATACTTATCAATCAATGATTTATCAGGTTTTTCTTCTGATGATTGGATGTAATGTAGTAAATCAAAAACTCCGGCAGAACAAGCATCTGGGAAAGGCATACCCAATATGATAGCCTTTCTCTTTAAATCCTTGTAAGTCATGTTTCTCCCTGATGCACCCAAGAAACTTGATTTCTCTTTGGATGGGGCTTTCATGTCTTTTTTGCTCTTTTTTGCCATATCTATTATATTATTTAAGTATTCATTAATTCGTATGCAAATATAAAAATAATATTTTAATTAAATATCTATTTCTATTTATTTTTTATAAAAAGCCGAGGTTTTTGCCCGTTCTACGGCAGTAGATTTAGGTTTCCTTGGTTTTCTGTGTGTATGAATGTTATAGGCCATATCCAATTTCTTGATATTGAATTCTATGTTATTTACTTGATTATAGTTTACTGCTTTTTCCACACAGCATCTGTACTCTGGCCAGAATTTTTGCCCAAGCTTTACTGTACCAGTTTTAATCATAAACTTAGATACCATAAAACCAAAAGTATCGGCATCATCTTTATTTTCGAATACATACATATAAAATCTACTAAATTCACTAACTACCTCATCCAAAGGTCTTATTGGTAATAGCAAATAACCATCGGTATATAATTCCTCTGATATTAAAGCTACCCAGTATTTCTTCTTACCAGGTTTTACCTTATATCTAAACCTTTCCCTAAGTTTAGTGTGCATCCAATCTGGCACTCTATTAAGTAAGTATTTGATGTATATCTTATCTTTTTTATTAGACCTCCTCTTAAATGCAGAAGGTTGTTGTAGCATCCTTGGAAGTATTCTAAAATTATTCCATCTATCAAACTCAAGAATTAATCTTAGAGTATCTAAATCCCATTCGTCCTCTGAGTCTTTTAACCTCTTCATGTTCCTCTCTATATTTTTAGAGTTCACTTTTGGAAGTAATTGAGCTGAGTCCCCAGTATATAAACTGGCTTCCTTTCTCTTCAAACGTTTCTCTAAACATCCTTCAATATAATCCTGGAAGTTCCTCTCGCATGGGCAATCTGGTCGAAAGATAGAAGTGTGTTTCTCAAAAAAATCCGAGAAAAGCCTAAAAAACTTCTCAGACCTTTCTCGGATTTCAAGATATTTATAATGAGATAACTTTAAAATTTCACCAGCTTCCCATGAAGATTTACTTTCTGATAGTTGAAGGAATAATGATTGTTGTTCTTTATCAATTAAACAACTCCATGCTTTTTGTTGAGCTTCGTTCATCATATTAACTTCTTCTAAAATTCATAATAGTATCTATTGCTTCACCGGTAATCTGATTTGGGTCGAATTCTCCCTGATTAGCATAAAGCCTATCTGGGTCATGATTCAAATATACGCTATATATAACATTGTCAAAAGGTAGCCATACTTCCATCTTACCCATTTCTGGGTATATCAGTACTTTTACCCTTTTACATAGATGGTCAACCTCTAACACTGTAGCATCTATCCCTTCATAAGGATATCCTCTTAACACTAAGTAATCACCAGGATTTACTTTAACCAAATCCTCAACTGAAAACCTTTTGTTCTCTTTTGCTAGTCTTTTAAATCTCCTTACTTCTTTCCTACTGCATGTAGCTACCAAGGAAAAATCATCAAAATCTTCTGAATTATCTATTCTTGCCTTTTTCTTTCTCTGGTGCATGGTTTCAGTATTTCGTAACCAACTTCTAATACCAGATATACTTCTCTTTAGTTTATTCAAAAAAGGTCTAGAAAAGGCTAATTCAGTTGGCATTCTCATAAAACCATAATTAAACAGTACCGGTACTTCTTCGAATACCATCTTACCTTTTATGGTTTTTCTTAGTACGTTTACTGTAGGTATAATTGCTCTTACTTGGTTATACCCCTTTTCTTTCAGTTCCTTATTAATTCGGTCACAGTACTTTCTTTCAATATAGAATATACAATATGAATATGGGGTATGCTTTTTCATAAGTTTAGGAGTTTTTAAGAATTGACTTTGCTTGTTTATGTACTAACTTATAGTTTACATTCTCTAATATATTACTAGCCATGAATACATAAAGAATTTCGTCTATTTTAGGTACATCTATTACCATGATATTACACTTATCAAATAATGGCTTATAAAATACTGGAGCAAGTTTCTTACCTACTACAAAGAAAAATTCTTCTGAAGGCATAGAATTATATCTCATACAGAGAATAGGAACCTTATTTGCCCTTTTAGCATCTTTACTTGCTTGTTCCCAGAATTTTAATATATCGCAGTTTTTATTACCAAGTAGTATATGTTCAAACTTAATCTCTTTGTAATTTTTACACTCAATGGATATCTTACACCTATGAGCATGTTTTTCATCGGTACACGTTAAATCTGAAGTAGAATCTTTGTTCGTATGCCAAGCTCCTGAGCCTGCTCGATTCCTCTCAAACTTAAACCCGGTCCACTTTGTGAACCAGGCTCCTATTTTTCTTTCAAATCTATTTCCCTTATTCTTAGAGTTCATAATATAATGGTGTATTGTATTTTATATACCATTATAGTAATTGGTACCTACTCAGGCCTTGGGTCTTTTCCACTTGCAGGATTTTAGTATTACCTAACGGAAGTGAATCTAAATGGGTTATCAAGAACAATGTTTTTTCTTTGAATATGTGACGTATTAGTGATGTAACTATTTCAACATTATCCGAGCTTAAAGATTCGAACACCTCATCGAGGAATGCTAAGTTGATACCTTTAGAAGCGGTCAAAGCTTCATTCATTGCAAATGCCATTGCAACATTACATAATTGTTTTTCCCCTCCGCTAAGTTCATCATAATCAATTATTTGCCCATCTCTTTCTATAAGAGTAACAAATTCTTTTCTAGCAGTCCCCAAATCAATATTAAACTCAATCCTAAATCCCAATACTTCTGAATACTTTTCTAAACATTTATTCAAGAACTCAAGAGAGGAATCGAATAAATAAGCTTTAATCCCATTATTGCCCAATGGGTCATTGATTAACCAATTGTAATTCTCAAGCTCTAATTCTTTGTTGTGAAAATCCTCATCAACTTTCCGTAATTTTTTCCTAATCTCTTTAAGTTTTTGTTTATACTTGGGAGACATGACCTTAAGCTTTTCCTGTTTGAGCTTAGCCAAACCTTCATCAATAGAAGCAATATCAGAAGCAATATCATCACAATCAGATTTTAATTTCCTATACCTATCATTTACACTACCAAGTTCCTCTAACCTCTCTAAAGCCTCTTGATACTTTTTATCATATTTATCAAGGTCAGAGAACGCTTTATATATTGATTTAGCATCACGTAATGCACGTTTGTAGTGACCTGCCTCTAACTGTATTACTAATTCCTTAATTACCGTCTTAAGAGGTACATTGGATAAACTCTTAGCATCTTTTATCTTACCCCTTAAATCAAGGATTAATTTGTTTTGTTTCTTAATCTTTATCTGAAGTGAGGCATCTACTTCATCTTTAATCTGTTTTTGTTTTTCAATCAGTAACTTAGTTAGCTTCTCCCTATCTTGTTTTAGTTCTTTCCTTTCTTCCCTAATCTTTTGTTTGAAAGATTTTTCCCTATCTCTCATATCAAAGTAAGCCTCTTTATTAGCCTCTAATTCTTTCTTCAGCATTTGAGACTCATGCTCTACTTCATTTATCTGAGATATAAGGTTATTCTTATCCTGCAATGCAATGCCCTTAGCAAGATTTAAGAACTCTAAATCAAATACTTCTTCGAATATCTTTTTCTTATCTGAATTAGACTCTTGTATAAGTCTCCTTATACCCTGGCCAAACATAATTGAATTCATGAACAGAGTATACGATAAACCTATTTCTCTATTTATTGCATCTTGTATCTTACCTTTCCCTTTTATATCAACTACATCGCCATCCTTAATAAATACAAGTCTGTCTTTACCTTTAGCCCCATCATCGAGTACTCCTTCATATTTTTGACACCTTAGTATCTTATAAGTATGTGAGTCTTTTTGGAAGTATATTTGTACCTTTGTACCTTTATAATCTTTAGGTCTTACTTGTTTCCAGGTATTTACCTCAGAAACTCCCTTTAGATTCTTCCCATATATTGCCCATACCAAAGCTGAAAGGATAGTGGATTTCCCTTTGCCATTCGGAGCTTTGATTAGTATGGTACATTGAGTATTCAATAACAAATGTAGGGATTCTATTGAACAGAATCCCTCTGCATCCATACTTAGAAATGTTAACATGATTCAGCTTTTTTAAGTGTTTCTATTAAAAGATTGGTTTTAACCTCATCTTTTATACCTTTCTCTTTTAAGTATCTCTTTGCTAGAGTTTTCTTAGAAAGTTGCTTAGTAATCTTATGTTTATTATTAACTGGAGTACTAGTTTTTTGGGGAATTACCGTATAATAATTGCCATCATCTTTAATATCCTCCTCTGATTCTACATCAATAAATTTCGGAAACTCTTTTAAAGGGATAAACTTCATGGATAAATCGGAATATACCTCCCAATACCCTAATTTACAACCTCTATCAGTTCTTCTTTGATGATTGGGTGCACCTATCATATAAACCTTCTTTGATAACCTTTGGGGTTTATGTATATGTCCACATAATACCAAGTCAAATTTGTTTAGAGTATTCACATTCAGATTTTCTACAGAATCAACCTCCCTGCCATCAGTATCTCTTGCTCCCGGGTAATCAGTATGAAGAAGTAAAATGTTCTTTACATTCTTATCTAATTTGAGTTTCTTAAGATATTCACTTAGACCCACATTATTATCAATGTACGGTACACCATATATATGGTAATCCCCATAAGAAGCATGTTTATACCTATTACCATCAACGCATATCATAAAGGGTTTCCAAAATATATATGGCCATCCTTTTCGTATATTATCAATTCGATTAATACCTTTCAAATCATGATTGCCATTTATGTATATCAGATTCCATTTATATTTAGTAAGCTTTTCAAACTCTTCTTCTACGATTAAGGCCAAATCCTGATCTATTGACTCGGGTTTATGAAACAGATCACCACAAAATAAAGCAGGACATTTATACTTTTCACATTTAGAGGCAATAATAGACAGGACCTTGAAAGAGTTCAAGGTCCTATTATTGTTCTCATTAAACTTTGCCCATAAGTTTATGTGCAAATCCGAGAATGCTATAAATACTACTTCTTTCCCCATATCCGGTTTATATGATAGTCTATTTGTTCTTTTCTTTCTTCCAAATCCAGACTTGATAAACATAATGTGGATATTTCCCAATCTGCAAGAAGTTCTCCCATCAACGATGATATCTGAATCTGAAAGAATCTATTCGTAATTCTCTTCTTATTATCTTCCATTGCCCAATCAGAATAATTACAAAGGTTTAGAGGAAGGAAGATTGCTAAATCACATTGGTCTTCCATTGATGCTTTACAACAACCTATAAAGTGTTCTAATTCGCATTCCGGAATAGTTCTAGATTGTTTATACCAAAAATATGCAGCCAGGTCAGCATAACTCCTATCTGTAACAAATTCCTCTTTACCTCTAAAGAGTCTGTTTCTTAAACTAAGGAGTTGATAATCTGCCGTTTGCATTGCCTGAGAACCGAGTGATAATACCTCATTATGAGATAAATCTTTCATAGCCGGTAATAAATCCGACATACTACCTGATACAAAAGGTATGTTTTGTGATTTAGCCACGTATTGTGCTAAAGTGGTTTTACCTATCCCAGAGGGACCTACAAACATTATTCTTTTAGTCATGGTGTAATGCTTTAAATGGTTTTATAAATTCATTTGTCAAGAAAGATGCTAAAGAGTATTCGATACATACTTTCTTGAATTTCTCATATTTAAACTCCCTTTTTGTTTTTAAGGGCAATTCCTTCAAAGGGTTATGTCTTACAAACCAGAAAAGGTCAATCAATTGCTCATTCCTTTTCCAAATCTGAAGATATTCTTTGTTCTTACTGTGAGCAATGAATTTTTCAATCCTACCTTCATCAAGGATTTTCCTTGCTTTTACTGGACCTATTCCTGGGAACCCTGGGATATCATCGGAAGTATCCCCAACCATTGCAAGGTATTCTACCGTCTCATGAGAATGATATCCGAATAGTTCTTTACAATTATCCATCCTTATCATCTCATCCTTTCTCGGATTATATATCCTTAGGTTGTTTGATAGCAACTGATTAAAATCTTTATCTGAGGATATCAATATCATTTTCTCGGATTGGAATTTTTTAATTGCAAGGTATGCTAAGAAATCATCACCCTCATATACTGTGGATTTCTTTTTATCGAATATATAATTAATTCTTAGCATACCCAGTATTTTCATTATCACTGCCTTTTGTTTTTGCAATGATTCATAATCTACTGAGATATTTTTTCTATGTCCCTTATAATTAGGCAGTAACTCCATCCTTACTGGGGAATGCCCATTATCAAAGGATATATAAACATCGTCTGGTTCAAACCTTGTAAGATACATGTGTAGCGATTTAAAAAATCCGAATATTGCTCCACTTGGTTTGCCATCTGTAGATTTAAGTTTTTCGAACTTATGAAAAGACTGATGGAGAATATTCTCCCCATCAATCAATAATATTGTTTTCTTACTCATCTTCTTCCTCCTCTTCATCTGAGTCTGCATAATTCTCGTATTCTACTCCATCAACTGGAAAGAGATTAGTTTCTATCTTCTCCAGTTGTTTTTTAGTAGTACCTATTGTATTTACTCCGGCTTTTCGTAAAAGTTTTCTACGAAGTTCATCATCCTCTTCCAAAAGCTTTTGGAATTTCTCTTCCCCTCTTGCAAGTGTTTTACCCTTTAGTTTATACCCACCAGAAGTTTTCTCTATTACGTCTGTATCTACTAATACATCCTCTAAACCATAGCATCTATCAAACCCAACTTCATGGAATTTAGGGTTAAAATATACTGGGCATTTACTGATGGTAGGTCGAGGAGGGGCAACCTTATTTTTAATAAGTCTGATTGTGACAAGCTTACCAGCTTTCCTTTCTTTTCCATTTTGTTTGATTGTAACAGACCTTCCTGAATAGAAAGCAGCTCGGATTGAAGCGTAGAACTTAAGTGCAGCGCCTCCCGTTGTAGTTGTATTATCTTTTCCAAATCCAACATTTAGAGCAGTTCTTAATTGGTTAATATAAATCTGAGATACTCCCAGCTTGTAGAATAGTTCACTTCTGATACGGAAATACTTATAGAGAGCCTTTGCTCTACCTCCCATCTCTGCCTTACCATCAACCATCTTAGCATCAATATTGTCTGTACAATCTGTAGCTGCAATAGAGTCGATTACTAAGAGTATCGGTTCATTATGAGTTAATTGAGAACGTAAATATATTGCTAAGTCTGCTACTACATCTGCAATATACTCGATACGAGTATCATTAACAATAGTTACCTTTGCTGGGTCTACCCCATTAATCTCTGCCCATGAGTTCATCCATGATTGTTCTGCATCTACCCATATTACATGACCTCCCAATTGTTGAGTAGCATAAGCAAAATTATAAGCTACCAGGGATTTACCCGAAGATTCTTCTCCTGCAATTTCTACTGACTTACCATAGGGGATTCCTTTACCGAATAGGTAATTCAAAGCAAAGAAGGTTGATGGTATATATAAATCAGTATCAGTAACTTCTGAAGCTAATTTTATCATACTCCCATATTTCTTTGCCATCTCATTTGCTGTTGGTACTTTTAAACCAACCTTAGATTTCTTTGCCATATTAAACTCCTTTTGATTTTAAAATGTTCACTGCATGATTCAATACATCTTTCTCTTCATCCGTAAACTCCATGAGACTGCCCTTATCGAACACATATTCTACTAGATGATATCCCATGAATGGTACTTCTGATTGGTTACCATTTGGTAATTTTACTCTAGTATACATCCATGAAAATATCATCTCTGCCATAAGAGGATCTACCAATTTTAATACTATAACTGGGTGTTCACAAACCTTATTAAATTGGATTATACCTGCTTCCTTATATATCTGCTTAATCCTTTCCGAAAAAGCTCTTACCTTTGCATAATCAAATTCTGGTCCAATATTATTAATTTTACAAAACTCCCTTATGATCTTTGACTTATCTTCGTCCGATAAGCTTGCCCAATATTCTTTTGATACCATAATGTAATGTCTTTAAACTAAAGAAGGTGATAACAGAACGAATCTAATTACCACCTTCTAATGAAACCATATTTACTAACCCTTAAATGTCCGACTTATATTTTTTCTTCTTTGGTTTTTCATCCATGTAATGGTCCTTGTGAATACCTTTCTTCTTTTTCTTCTTTGGTTTTTCATCCTCGTCATCTTCACCATGGTCTTCATTCAAGTACTTAGCCAGTAACTCTTCCAACTCTTCGTAAGATTTGATTTGAGAACGAACTATACCTTCAAGGTCTACATTACCTTGGTATTTCTTATCCAGCTTAGTTGGTTTACAGGCACGAGCAGAATATGTAGTATCAAGCTTACCAGAACCAGAACGGATAATTTTGATATCATATCCTGTTCTTGGGTCTGTCATATCACCAGCTTCATCCTCATCAAGATATAAGTCGATAATATCTTGGTATACAGAACGAGGTACCAAAACTCCCTTATCCTTACCATCATAATCAAACTTAGTACCTTTCTCATCGGCATATACCGGTCCACCAATAACATATCTTCTCCTTGGTACCAGGTTTTTTGCAAGCTCCTTGTCATCCTCATCTTTGGAATTTTTCAGTTCTTGATACTTTTCCATAAATGGGCAAGGTTCATCGAAAGTAGCAGGAGATATTACTCCACCTAAATTACCTCCCAAATAGAATTGAATAATCTCTATACCCAATTCTTGGTCATCACCTGGAGATTTGATTCTCATTCGAAGTGTACCTTCTTTTGGGAATACCAACCCACTCCCATTTCCCTTAGATTCAAGCTGTTTCTTCCTAGCCATCATCTTTTCTTTAGTAGAAAGCCCCTCAGATGAAACCTTCTTTTTCTTTTTGTCTTTTATCATAATGTTTTAATTTTGATTATTCGGTTCTGAATAAACTATCTCGTTCATACTAAGTACAGTAAGAACGTTTTTCTCAAGCAATTGTTGAAGAGCAGGTGATAATTTGTCTGTTTCAAATTCCAATTCCTTGCCTGCATACAATCCATAGGTAACTACTCTACCTATTTCAACCAACTCTCTATAAGTTTTGTAATCTTCAGTGATTATACCACTCTTTACTACTACTCCTTTACGGGGTATACCCTCTTTTACTTGGCTTGGAATAATAATACCAGACATAGTTGCATTTACTTCCTTTGGGGATAAAATAAGTACTCGGTTTTCTGTTGGACATCCGGGTAATTCTTGATTAAATTTCTCAGCTACAAGAGGTGAGATAAATGACATTGAATAATTCATATTCTAATACTGTTTTTAAAAGTTAGTAATCTATTATAGTTCAATATGTTAACCTTTTCTTAGGTTTGCATTAATAGTTCTTAGGATGTTTTCTCTAGACTCGTAACATCTACAAATTGTTATGAACTTATTTGCTTTCTCTACTGCTTTTAAATACCTTTCATTGATAGAAGAGTATTTCTTGTTAAGGTTTGCCTTATGAGATACATATTCGTTATTCCATCTCTCATTAGCATCTTTATAATATACCCAGGCATTAGAATAAGCTTCATCCTTTTCCCTTGCTAGTAAATCCCTTTCTTTTATATACTTATCTCTTAGAGAACAAAGTACATAGTAACTAGAAGGAGATTCTCGTAGCTGAGAATTAATGATATTCTCATTGATAGATAATTCTTTTTGAATATCTATTTCGAGAACCCTACCTTCAAACTTAACCTTTAGTTTTTTCAGTTCTGTCTTCATAAACTTCTAATAGGTTTTTAAAGTCTTCTTTACTAAATTCACCATTACCTATGGCTTTACTCACTTGAGAAAAAGCCATTTGATAAGCTAATTTCATGCCCGGCAAATTAAGAAGAGATTTATACACACTTAACTTATCTACTAAAGCCATCAACCTTAAGTCGCATAGGTTATCGGTTCCTCCTCTATCTAGTAATGCCAAAAATGCAGCCCAATAAATATGAGTAGCATCTTCATAGGCAAGCTTACCATCGTCATCAGTAGCCATTACCTTAAAAGCCAACCCCTCTAAAGTACTTAAGTTAGTTTGTACTTGAGATAACTGGGTCTTTAATCGGTTGAATAACATTTTCTCTTGTCCACTCAACTTTAAGTTAGCAGCATCTAAATATGCAAATAGGTTTTCGATAGAATAACCTAAACATCCTGCAACCATATAAGTGAGGGCGGTTAATTTACTTGCATTATCAATCTCTTTCTGTGTTGCCATTGTTTCATAAATTTATTTTATTTATGTAGACATAGTATCCTCTCTTTTCGCTTCTGTAGTAGATTTAGCATTGTCTTTATGATGAAGATATCTATTGCAACCTGGGCATTTAACCAATTTACAATCAGCAAAAGTATGTGAATCCACTTCTGAATAATCATATTCAAATTCACAATCACAGTAAGGGCATTTAGCTCGCCATACTGTGGGTCCGTTCAAAATCTTTTTCATATTTCTTAATCTGTTTGTTAAACCTTTCCTTAAATTGTTTGATGTGGATATGCTTATACTTCTTATGCTCTTCCATATACTCCTCTACTGAGAAATCTGGTTGGAGCATTTTATTATAATCATACCCTGGGATAAATGGTAATTCTTCTGCCATTGACCTACCAATAGTAAAGTCCATATCCATATCTACATCATCAACTTGAAATCCGAAATACTTCTTAGTACTTGGATTACGTAGAATATTCCAAATAGTATATACTGTCCAGGTATTTATATCTTTTGGTTTAGAATACATATATACTGCATCATGGACAGTACAAGCTTCTTTCATCATTGGTAATTTACCTTGTCTCATTAACCAATAAACAAGGATAGCTCCAAAGTTAGTCATATTTGCTGCAGCACCTTGACATGGGAAATTAAGTCCTAAACGAATAGCATAAGCAACTTCTTGCTTATCATTTGAATATATTTGTGGGAGTCTTCGTTTAGTACCAAATAACTGGGTATAATACCCATGCTTACGTAAGAATTTCTCTTGCTTCTCTTTAAACTTAAGTATCTTAGGATGTTTCTTAAAGAACTCATCCATTTCCTTACGAGCTTCTTCCTTGGTAACTATAATACCAGCTTTGGGGTCTGATAATTTTACTGCTAGTAAAGCATCCCCAATACCATAGATAAGTCCAAATGCAATTTGTTTAGCTTGCTTTCTCCTTACCTTCCATAGTTTATAATCGGGATGACTTTCGTCTTCATATATTTTACTTGCTTCTTCAATTGGTACTCCATATTTTGCTGCTGCTATACCAAGATGAGGGTCTACTCCCTTAGCAAATGCTTCCAGATAGGTTTCATCACCTGATAAGTGAGCCATCATTCTCAGCTCTGCCTGAGAGTAGTCGAATGCCATATATAAGTAACCAGGAGGAGCAATCAATTGTTTCTTGATATTAGGGTCTACAGATGTCTTAGGTATCTGCTGCATATTTGGGTCTGCAGAACTAAACCGGTTAGAATCAGTACCATGTATATTATACCTACCATGTAATCGAGAATCATCCTGGACTTTTTCCCACCAACCATAAATATAGGTCTTATACATTTTTTCTAACCCTCTCAATTCAAGAAGCTTATCAAGAAATATTGCTTTTGGTGAATCAGGTTTTTTAACCGTTAGCCTTAAATTAGTAAGAGTTTCTTCATCAGTACTTGGCTTACCAGATTCATTATCCTTGATTACATCGAAATTAAACCCATCTTCCGAATACATTAGTTTAGGTAAATCAACTGGACTACCAAGATTAATTGGTCTTATAAGTTCTTGTTCTTTTTTAGTTGTGAATATACCTGCCTTGATATTGGATATTTTCTGTTCCCTTGATACAATCTTGCGATGGTCTTTTGGATCATTATAATCCAACTCCTCAAGTTCAGCTTTAATAGATTCAATGTACTTATCAATCTTTTCTTGATTGTACTTCTTTTCGAACTTCTTTACTTTTGGCAAGTCATATATTGCTTGTCTAGCAGCATCTATTTTTGGTTTATATTCTTCCAAAAGCTTTTTATTGAACTCGGTATCTAGATATAAACCCTCTTTCTCTACTGAAGTTAATACCCGTGAATTACACATGAATAAGTTACGGAATACCGAATACATCTTTAAATCGATTAACTTCTTCTCAAAGAATATCATTAATCGTAACGTAAAGTCAGTATCTTGACAACCGTATTTGCATAATGGGTCTAATTCTTTTTTATCCCAGGGTATCTTATCAAACTTATCTTGCTTTTCATAATCACCATATTCTGGTAGATACCTTCTAACCATATCCTTTAACCCATGAGGTTTTTCCTCATTGAGAACATATTTAGCTAGCATCCCATCTAAACATGTACCTCTATAAAATATGAAGTACTTCTGATTAATCTGGTCATCAAATTTCCAGTTCCATGCAACCTTAGTTATTTCTGAATTTTCGATAACCTCTTCCCCAAATTTCCTTAACATCTTTTTCCAATTCCATCCTGGTGAAGTATAATCTTTTGTTTCAAAATGGTCTAGAGGGATGGAAGCACCAAATCCTGGCATCCAGGATACTGAGAGTATAGTTGGCTTAAAACTTTTGTTGTATATTGGTTCTGCATTTGTTTCGTAGTCACAGCAAGCATAACCAGTAGCTTTACAACAAGCAATAAGTTTTTTAAGCTCTTTCTTGTTTTTTATTATTGTATACCGTGTCTCCATATTTTAAAATAGAAAAAGGGACATACCTACCAGTAGTAGATACATCCCTCATTATTAATACTTCTCTTGTAAATCTTCCAGATTGGATGATAATGCTAACCAATCCTTCTTATAAGCATGAAGAGAATCTAGGGTGTGGTATAAGTAACCTGGTTTAACCCCAACTTCTTTAGCTACATATTCCATAAGTCTCCATGCAAGGTATACATCATTACCAAAGTGAGTAACAAAATCCGAACTTCTTTGGTGATAGCAAATATGTAATACCTTCTCCCCTTTACCGTTCTGACGGATAAGGAAATCGTAATACATAGAACAAGGAATACGTTGTCTACCACCATAGTATAGGGTATCATCATGGTCAAATATTGGTATAATTGCTTTTCTTGTATCTGGGTCTCTCTTTAAAAGACGAACTAAATCTTTTATTAATACTTCACCCATTCTTTCATTATACGTGTAATCGAACATACCAGTATCATCAAGGAATTGTTCCCATAAGTCTTTCCTTAATTTCCAAGCTTCTCCTGGATTGATATCATTGGGGGATATTCTTTCCTCAAACTCGGCATCTGCCCATTCTTTTGAATGAGAGAATACAAATAACCATATTGGGTCTCCAAGTGAAGTTAAGCAATATTGTTGGCAAATGAGTTCTTTAGTTATAAAATCCTCATTACCCTCAATTACTTTATTCTGATAGGTCTTTGGTTTTACAGTTTGACCGTAACTGTTGAGTTCTCTGCCAAGTTCTGACATTAACTCAAAGCTGTTAGAATATATCCTCATTTCTTCTGTTTTAAAAGTTTCTTCTTATATGCTTTACGTTGAGAGTAAGAGATTACATTCTCGGGATATTCTATATCCTCATATTCAAGAAGTAATTCTTTTGCTTTCATTGATTTATATGTTTCCTCATATAAATCTGGTCTGAGTACTTTAAAACTTCTAAAGAATACCTTGAATGAAGAGAAGTCTTTCTCTGTGCCCTTTTGGAATTTCTTCCATATTTCCTTTACCCTTTTATTCCATGAATTTTCTTCTGCACCCTTTAATATCTTCTTCAAAGGTTTATGGGTATGATACATTAGAAGGGTCTCCACATTTCCGTACATTTGAGTCGCAAATAGGTTGATTTGTACTGACTGATCCGGACCATATACGTACTCTGACATTCGTTGAATTAATAGGAAATCGAATATTAACCTCTTGGTAATCTCCGAAGCCCGAACTACCATTGTAATAACTGGGATGTCCTCCCCGAATCGTTTTGAAAAAGTCGCTGCTATTAGACATTGTTTACCATTATCGTGGTGATTATTAAACATGTAAGTTATATTGTAATTCTGATTGTACTTATTTCTCAGTACTCTCAGTTTACTACGCAACAAGTCAAGCTTATTAAAATCTATGTAGTTATTCAATAAGCTAGTCCACTTAGTTTCTTTGTAATTGAAACATCTCCCATAATCAAATTCTGGGTCTACCCATGCCTTACGTATTTTTATAAATACGTTATACACTACTGCTACCCCACTATTAACCATAGCCCCTTTCCCAAATAGGATTGGGTCTAACCTTAAGAATCCCTCATTGAGTTTTTCCCAAGCTTCTTGTGAAGTAGCAAATTCTAACGAATGGAGGGACTCCTCCGTATTGAGTTGAAGTCCCTCTAATCTCTTATTCCATCCTGACACGTTGATACTTATTTATTATTCTACTTATTCTACCTTGACTCTTGAGTCCCACTAACTTAGCTAATTGAATCTGAGAATATTTACCTGTACTATATTTCTCTAATATTAAACTAATTTGTTGTTTAGTGAGGGTAGACTTAAACTGACCTCTATTCCTACCTTCTCTCATCATTTGTTGAGTATTTTCCTTATAAGTACCCCATTTAAGATTCTTATAATGATTATTGTAAATGTTATTATCAAGGTGCATTACAATAGGTAGATTATTTGGATTAGGTATATGAATCATAGCAACTAATCTATTCAACCTAAATTGCTTTCCCTTAGGTAAACTAACATATAAATAACCTCTAGTAGGATTTTTAATATATGATAATTCTTTCCAAGTACCATCTCTTACCCTTTTCCAAACTCTACCTCTTTTAGAAACATAAAAGTTTGGGTAATCTGGTATATTGTCTTTCTTCATATTAGTAATTAGTTTGTTGCCTCCATAAGTTGAGGCGTTGTTTTTTGAAGAATAATCCAAATAAACCTTGAGTAGTGAACCCATTTAATGCTAGGAATCCCATATACAGGTAGAATGATTTTACTAATGACTCCTGAAATTCTATCTCTTTAGTCATTACCGAAGTTTGTTTCCAAGGACGGCATTTAAGGAAATTCCTTGCCTTATTCAGTTCATATATAACTTCCCATAGGTATAACTTCTCGGCTTCATGTGATAAATCACTCATATTATGAAAGCCAGGTGTATATGAAACTAGCTTGTCCCATTCAGGTTGGTCCACATCACCCACATAATCTTCGGGATTTAATATGGGATATTTCTTTATATGGTAATCCGGGTACTTAATTATTAATTCCTTTACTCCGATAGCCATTACCTCAAATAGGTTTTTTGCATTATTGTATGCAAGTATATCCTCAGGTAGTATATTAGAATATATAAGCAAAGTAAAGAAGAATCCTAAAGCATCTGCTTGTTCTTCATTTGCATTTGCTAGGTGATTAAGTACTTCGGTATATTCTTCCTCGGTTAAGCAATCATTATTCCACCCATGTTTTTGATAAATATCTACCACAAAATCTGTAGATTCGAATCCTTCAGTTAATTCCTCGATTACTCTACTGATAAAATCCTTGAGTATTATCTGAGACTTTGGGTTATTGATATCTAATGGGTATACTGGTAACTTCTCTATTTCCTTATACCCGTTAAATTGTTCTAGCCCCAACTCATACATGCTGGATAAAATATCTGAATCGGATAATTGAGGTACTGGTTCTTTTATGTTACGTATATCCATAATTACTTATTTTGAGATGAACCAAAACCATTAGTACCTCTATCGCCCCATATCTGAGATTCTGTATAAAACTCCTCTTTTTGAATTTCCTCTGGTTCAGTAATAAAAATAGGTACATGTATAAACTGTACCAGCTTCTTACCCGCTTCGATAACTTGTACTTCTTGAGAAGTGTTATATACTCCTATATGTATCTCACCAACATAAGGAGAATCTACTATCTCGGCAGTAAAAATCAAACCTTGCTTAGTAGCTATACCAGATTTATTGGCTACCATTAACATTGATGCAGGTGGTTCAAGTAATCCCTTGATACCAGATGGGATAAGTATACGATGTCCAGATTTTAAATAAAACTTATCTATAGACTCTCTCATACCTCTCTCAAAAGAAAGTTTAAAATCGCACCCTTTATCATAGATGTTTTTATTATTAATATCATCAACTGTTAAATCCGTGGGTACATAAAAATCTAACCCAGCATCGTTTGGGTTTGCTCTGTTGGGAGATACTACCTCCCTTACTTTGATAAATCTGAATCTGTTCATAATATATTACATTCTTTTAAAAGTTGTCCAAAGGT
>OGMQ01000084.1_pt1 | contig 63379 bp, 51 predicted proteins | sample 1573291 | NCBI WGS metagenome assembly OGMQ01 (sample SAMEA2582008, study PRJEB24529) | metagenome | biome: Human gut stool | place: China | collected 2011
GGCAACTAATATATATAATAAATAAAGAATGTATTAAAATACATTATATCTTTTTTCTCTGTAGAGTGCGATCTATCTTCGAAAAGATTCGTTCTTTTGTCGCTTGCCAATAATGGTATAATAATCAAATAACTAATGGTGCAAATGACGAACAAAAAAGGTTTTAGTCGGTGTGGCGAGCTCTACATCGATCGTTTACGTGAAGAAGGCAGATATTCTACAGCGCATGTCTATAAGAATGCTCTTTTTTCTTTCAGTGTGTTTTGTGGTACGTGTAATGTGTCGTTCAGGCAAATCACCCGTGAGAGCCTGCGACTTTACGGGCAGTATCTTTACGAGAATGGGTTGAAGCTTAATACGATTTCTACGTATATGCGTATGCTTCGTAGCATTTACAATCGTGGGGTGGAAGCGGGCAATGCCCCTTTTGTGCCGCGATTGTTTCATGAGGCTTATACGGGAATCGATGTTTGTCAGAAGAGGGCTTTGACTGCTGCCGAACTGCATAGGCTTTTGTTTGACGATCCCCGATCGGAACGTTTGCGCCGCATTCAGGACATTGCTTCCCTGCTGTTCCAACTTTGTGGAATGTCGTTTGCCGATCTGGCACATTTGGAAAAATCGGCTCTTGAAAATAATATACTTCGCTATAATCGCATCAAGACGAAAACGCCGATGAGTGTAGAAGTGTTGGATAGTGCTATGGTGAAGATCGACCGACTTCGGAGCGCTCGGAAGTCCCAACCCGGTTGTCCGGATTATTTGCTTGATATTCTTTGTGGTGATAAGACAAGGAAGGATGAAAAAGCTTATCGGGAATATCAGTCTGCCCTTCGTCAATTTAACAAAAATCTGAAAGAGCTGGCGAAGGCGTTACATCTGAAATCTCCGGTCACTTCTTACACGCTACGCCATTCGTGGGCTACTATTGCCAAGTATCGGGGAGTATCCATTGAGATGATTAGTGAGGCGTTGGGACACAAATCCATAAAAACTACACAAACTTATTTGAAAAGCTTTGGACTGGAAGAACGGACAGAAGTGAATAAAGGAAATTTATCTTACATTAAAAATTACTGCGTGAAAGGATAATTAAAGGTAATAGGTTGTAAATCAGTGGTAAATAGTGTCCGTTACTTCTTAGGTAACGGATTTAAAATTTGTTGCAAAGATAGCCAAAAACATAGATAGTAAACAAGCAATCTTATATTTTTTTTCGTTTTATGTGATTTTTAGCATAGGAAAAGCCCTTGAACATGAAAATGGTTTTATTTTCATGCTCTATATCTTTGTTGTCTAAATCCAAATTTTTCTTATTGAATATCAAGCAAATTCGTGATTATTCCTCCTTACGCTTGCATTCTTCTCATTTTCATCATAGAGTATGTACCCAATGTATGTTATCCGTTACCTAAGAAGTAACGGATGCATATGGGGTAAAAAAACATGATTTTAACAAACCGAAAATCAGTAAATGCTGGGCCTAGCAATGGGACAGGGGAAGGCGTAGCACACTCTAAACGTTGGTATGTAGCTTTGGTTCGTATGCATCACGAGAAGAAAGTTGCCGAGCGTTTGGACAAAATGGGGATTGAAAATTTTGTTCCTGTCCAACAGGAAATTCATCAATGGAGTGATCGGCGTAAAAAAGTAGAAGCTGTTCTTCTTCCAATGATGGTGTTTGTCCATGCCGATCCGAAGGAGCGTATGGAGGTTCTCAGTTTTTCTACAGTTAGTCGCTATATGGTGATGCGAGGTGAGAGCACACCGGCAGTGATTCCCGATGAGCAGATGGCTCGTTTCCGTTTCATGCTTGATTATTCAGAAGAAGCTGTTTGTATGAACAGCTCTCCTTTGGCACGTGGTGAAAAAGTACGTGTCATCAAGGGACCTCTGACCGGACTGGTCGGTGAACTGGTCAATGTGGATGGTAAGACTAAGATTGCCGTTCGACTGAACCTGTTAGGTTGCGCCTGCGTAGATATGCCTATAGGGTATGTGGAAACTGCCAGTGAGAAAAATTAGTACTCATATCATTTATCCGCTATTTACATGAAAAAGAATTTGTCCGGTGCTTTTGCACTTATCCTCTTTTCTTTTTTCTTTTCGGCGTGCCAATCTTATAAACAAGTTCCCTATTTACAGGATGCAGAGGTCTTGAAACAGGCGAATGCACAGATTGCACCTGTTCAGGACGCACGATTGATTCCCGGTGATGAAGTATCTATCCTTGTTTCCACTTCAGATCCGGCAGTGTCACAACCTTTCAATGCGCAAGGCAATGTTTTTTTGTTGGATAATCAGGGAAATATCAACTATCCGGTTCTAGGGAAACTATCATTGAATGGGTTGACTAGTCGTGAGGCTGAAAACCTGATCACGGAGAGACTGAAAGCATACGTTAAAGAAAGACCTACGGTAGTAGTCCGTATGTCCGGTTTTAAAGTATCAGTTTTAGGAGAAGTGGCTTCTCCGGGTGTTTATCCGGTAGTGAATGAGCAGATTAATGTACTCGAAGCCCTTGCCATGGCGGGAGATTTGACTATTTATGGTGTTCGTGATAATGTAAAGTTGATTCGCGAAGATAAAAACGGTCACAAGCAGTTTATCACACTCAACCTGAATGATGCGGATTTATTACTGTCTCCTTATTATCAGCTACAACAAAATGATATCTTGTATGTCACTCCCAATAAAGCCAAAGCACAGAGTGCCGACATTGGACCAAGTACCACATTGTGGATTACAGGATTTTCTGTCTTGTTATCTATTGCCAGCTTATTGGTCAATATACTTAGATAACACCTTAATTATTCTCGATGTGAATTTATAAAGCTTGATGACTATGAAAAAACTGAAGCAATTGATTTTGGGAGTGTTACTCGCTATTGTGTTAATCTCCTGTCAATCATATAAGAAAGTACCTTACTTGCAGGATATGACTCAGGTCAGTGATACAGAGCAAGGAGGAAGACCGATAGGTGTGAAAGTAATGCCTAAAGATTTGTTGACGATTACTGTGTCTTGCTCTACACCGGAGTTGGCTGCACCTTTTAATCTGGTAAATCCGGATAGTGAATCTTCTGCTCCACAACAATATTTAGTAGATAATCAGGGTAATATTAATTTTCCGGTGCTAGGAGAGATTCGTGTAGGTGGATTGACTAAACAGGACATAGAAAACCTGATTATAGAGAAGTTAAAAGTGTATCTGAAAGAAGCGCCGCTTGTCACTGTACGTATTGCTAATTATCGGATTTCGGTATTGGGAGAAGTTGCCAAACCGGGTAGTTTTGTTGTGTCTAACGAGAAGATTAATCTATTGGAAGCGCTTGCTATGGCTGGTGACCTGACTATTTATGGTATGCGTGATAATGTGAAGTTGATCCGGACGGGGCAGGATAATAAGCAGGAGATTATTACGTTTGATTTGAATAAGACTGAAACTGTAATGTCTCCTTATTATCAGTTGCAGCAAAATGATATTGTTTACGTGACGCCTAATAAGACTAAGGCTAAGAATTCAGATATTGGAGTAAGTACAGGGTTGTGGATCTCCGGTGTTTCTGTTTTACTTTCAATAACAAATTTATTATTAACTATACTAAGATAAATATCAAAAGTAAAAGAATGACAATGAAAGAAAACTTGCACAAGGATAATGTACGAGATATAGAAGAAGGTAGTGTTGATTATAAGGAACTTATCTTTCAGTACATAATTCATTGGCCTTGGTTTGTGGCTTCTGTTCTGGTATGTTTGATTGGATCTTGGGCATATTTGCATTTCCAAACTCCTGTTTATCAGGTATCTGCTTCTATCATGATAAAAGATGATAAGAAGAGTGGTGGAAATTCCGCTGATCTGGAAAGTTTGGGATTAGGAGGAATGATTACTTCTACACAGAGCATTGATAATGAAATTGAAGTATTGCGTTCAAAAACGATACTGAAAGAAGTTGTCAATAATCTGGAACTTTATATTCAATATTACGATGAGGATGAGTTCCCTAAAAAAGAATTGTATAAAACTTCTCCGGTAATCGTAAATCTGACAAGTCAAGAAGCGGATCAATTGCCGGGTACAGCCTTGATTGATATGAAATTGGCTCCTGAGGGTAGTTTGGATATACAGCTAAAGATTGGAGTAAACGAATATACTAAACATTTTGATAAGCTTCCGGCAGTATTGCCTACGGATGCAGGTACATTCGGATTTACATTGAAAGATTCTTTATTAAATGGGAAAGTAGTAGGACAAAATGAAATCCGAAATATCAGTGCTATGGTCAATCGTCCATTTGGAGTGGCAAAAGGATACCAGAATATGCTGAATATAGCGCCTACTTCCAAAACGACTTCTGTAGCTGTTGTCTCACTGATGAATACGAATATACAGCGTGGTCAGGATTTTATCAATAAGCTGATGGAAATGTATAATCGGAATACGAATAATGATAAGAATGAAGTTGCCGAGAAAACAAGGGAGTTTATAAATGAACGTATTCAGATTATAGATCAAGAATTAGGGAGTACAGAGGATAAATTGGAAGCATTTAAACGAAATGCGGGACTGACAGATATCAGCAGTGATGCGCAGTTGGCTGTATCGGGAAATGCTGAATACGAAAAGAAACGTGTAGAAAATGGAACTCAGATTAATCTGATTCGTGATCTCACTAAATATATCAATAACCCCTCGAATGAATATGAAGTGCTGCCGGCTAATATTGGTTTGTCCGATAATGGTCTGACTACTCAGATAGATCGTTACAATGAATTGATTTTTGAACGTAAGCGTTTGCTTCGTACTTCTACAGAGAACAATCCGATGATTGTCAATCTGGATACGAGCATTCGTGCTATGAAAGCGAATGTACAGGCTGCTATTGATGGTACTTTGAAAGGATTGCTTATCGTCAAAGCGGATTTGGATCGTGAGGCAAGTCGTTTCTCCCGTCGTATCAGTGACGCTCCGGGGCAGGAACGCCAATATGTAAGTATTGCCCGGCAACAAGAAATCAAAGCAGGGCTTTATCTGATGCTTCTCCAAAAGCGTGAGGAGAATGCGATTACGCTGGCTGCTACGGCTAATAATGCAAAGATTATTGATGAACCGGTAGCGGAAGGCGGCCCTGTTTCTCCAAGACCTAAAATGATTTACATGATTGCTTTAGTGGTAGGAGTAGGACTGCCGGTCGGTATTATCTTCTTGATTGGCTTGACTAAATTCAAAATAGAAGGACGCAACGATGTAGAGAAACTGACTACTCTGCCTATTGTCGGCGATGTGCCGTTAACTACTGAGAGAACGGGTTCCATTGCGGTGTTTGAGAATCAGAATACTTTAATGAGTGAGACTTTCCGTAATGTACGTACCAATCTTCAGTTTATACTTAAGAGTGATCAGAAAGTGATTCTGGTAACTTCAACGGTTAGTGGTGAGGGGAAATCATTTATTTCTGCGAATCTTGCAATCAGTCTTTCTTTGTTAGGTAAAAAAATAGTGATTGTCGGTCTTGATATTCGTAAACCCGGTTTGAACAAAGTCTTTAATATCCCGCGAAAAGAGCAGGGTATTACCCAATATCTGTCAAATCCGGAAAAGAATCTGATGGATTTCGTTCAACTTTCGGATGTTAATAAAAATCTATATATCCTTCCGGGCGGAACGGTACCGCCTAACCCTACGGAGTTATTGGCTCGTGATGGCTTGGATAAGGCGATTGAGATATTGAAGAAGAATTTTGATTACGTGATATTGGATACTGCACCAATTGGTATGGTTACGGATACTTTGCTTATCGGTCGTGTAGCGGATCTGTCAGTTTACGTATGTCGTGCCGATTATACCCGTAAAGCGGAATTTTCGTTGATAAATGAACTGGCAGAAAGCAACAAGCTTCCCAATCTTTGTACGGTAATCAATGGTCTGAATCTCCAGAAGAAGAAATATGGTTATTATTATGGCTATGGTAAATATGGCAAGTACTATGGTTATGGCAAACGTTATGGATATGGCTATGGTTATGGAGAACATAACACAGAAAAGTAAAAGATAATAAGTAAGTACTCTCAGCGTAAATCAATTGAAAAATGAAAGATAAACTATTAAAGTTCTTTTTCTGGTATTTCGGTAAGGGAGCGTTACCCTATTGGTTCATACTTTGTGTTGACTCCTTTATTGTTGTTTTTTCAGGTCTGTTTGCCCAAGTACTCTATGCGGGTTTTTATAGTACTATTACAAATATTTTTGGCATAACGTCTTCATTATGCTGTTACTTATTGGCCTATTTGATCGGTTTCAGAATAATGCACACATATAATGGCGTCATTCGCTATTCGTCTTTTGTAGATCTTTATCGTGTGGCAATGGCTAATCTTATAGGTGTGATACTAGTGTTTATTGTTCGTCATTTAACCCCGATTGATCAAGTACTGGTACCGCTCTCATGGCAGGTATTGTTCATCAGTTTCATTGTAGCTACAACAGGAATGTGGGGAATACGTATTCTGGTAAAATATGTATATGATATATACTTTGTAAGTGCGTCGGCCCAGAAAGTGTTTATCTATGGTGTAAAAGAAGGTGGAATAGCACTGGCTAAAAGCATTCATTCGCAAGAGTCACAGTTTGTTGTAGCTGGTTTTGTAAGTGATGATGCCAAAGACTGGCAACATATATTGATGGGTGCCAAGATTTATCCCAATAACGAGAATCTTGTAGCCAAGATGAAACAAAAGGGAGCTACGGTATTGATGGTTTCACCATTGAAAACGGAAAGTCTGCGTAATAACCAACAGATGATTGATTCGTTGGTCGAAGCCGGAGTGAAAATCATGCTGTACTCGCATCAGGAATGGGACGGAAAGAGTGATTTGCGTCATACTCAACTTAAAAAGATTGATATTGAGGACCTTTTGCCTCGTAATCAGATTGAGGTCGATCTTGAGGCTATCGGTAAGATTTTTACAGGCAAATGTATTATGATTACCGGTGCAGCAGGTTCCATCGGCAGTGAGATTGTTCGTCAGGTAGCCTCTTTCAAACCTTCACAAATGATACTAATAGATCAGGCTGAAACTCCATTACATGATATACGGTTGATGATGATGCATAAGTTTGCCGACATTCCGGCTCTTACCCTTACCGCTAGTATTAGTCATAAATGCCACATGGAAGCCGTGTTTAAGGAATATAAGCCCGATTATGTGTTCCATGCGGCCGCATATAAGCACGTTCCAATGATGGAGGATAATCCAGGTGAGGCTGTTGTTAACAATATTGATGGAACTCGCATTATAGCCGATCTTGCAGTAAAATATAAAACCAAGAAGTTTGTGATGGTAAGTACGGACAAGGCGGTTAACCCTACTAATGTGATGGGCTGCTCAAAACGTATATGCGAAATGTATTGCCAGAGCCTTAATAAAGCTATTGCCGATGGTGTGGTAAAAGGTTGTACTCAGTTTGTGACTACCCGTTTTGGAAATGTCTTAGGTTCTAATGGCTCTGTCATTCCTATCTTTAAAGAGCAGATTAAGAATGGTGGTCCGATAACTGTGACTCATCCTGATATCATCCGTTACTTCATGCTTATCCCTGAAGCTTGTCGTCTTGTACTTCAAGCAGGTTCGATGGGGAATGGTGGTGAGATTTTTGTCTTTGACATGGGCAAGCCGGTGAAGATTGCAGATCTGGCGAAACGCATGATTTTACTTTCAGGAGCACAGGATATACAGATTAAGTATACAGGCCTGCGTGATGGTGAGAAGCTTTACGAAGAACTACTGAATAAAGAAGAAAATACTAAGCCCTCTTCGCATCCTAAGATAAAACTAGCTTCTGTACGCGAATTAGGTTATAATGAGGTGAGCGAACAAATAAACAAACTTGTTGAAATTACTAAGGATGGCTATAACGATATGGATATCGTACGTCAGATGAAAGTGTTGGTGCCGGAGTTTAAGAGTAAGCATAGTAAGTACGAAGTACTGGATTAATTCTTCCGTTGAATTTTAAATAATAAGAATATGAGCGTCTTTAAAGACAAAATCCTTTTGATAACAGGAGGTACAGGTAGTTTTGGTAATGCGATATTGCGTCGTTTCCTTGATAGCGATATCAAAGAAATTCGTATTTTTTCACGTGACGAGAAAAAACAGGATGATATGCGCCACGCACTTCAAAATCCCAAAGTGAAATTTTATATTGGTAATGTCCGTGAGAAACAATCTATTGACATTGCTATGCGTGGTGTAGACTATGTGTTTGCTGCTGCAGCATTAAAGCAGGTACCATCATGCGAATTCTTCCCAATTGAAGCTGTTCGTACCAATGTAGAAGGTACCAACAATGTGTTGCTTTCAGCCATTGAATACGGTGTAAAGAATGTGGTTGTCCTATCTACTGATAAAGCTGCTTATCCCATTAATGCTATGGGGATTTCAAAGGCTATGATGGAAAAGATTGCTATCGCAAAAGGTCGCGAACTAGGAGAGAATGCCGCTACTACGATTTGTTGTACCCGTTACGGTAATGTGATGGCTTCACGCGGCTCAGTAATTCCTTTATGGGTAGAGCAAATGCTACAAGGTAAGCCTATTACCATTACTGATCCTAATATGACCCGTTTCATGATGACACTCGATGATGCAGTAGACCTCGTAATCTATGCCTTTACCCACGGTCACAATGGTGATCTTTTTGTGCAGAAGGCTCCTGCCGCTACTTTGAATGTACTTGCTGAAGCTTTGAAGCAGGTTTATTCTAAAATTGATCCTAAATATGGAGAGACTGAAGTTAAGGTTATCGGGACTCGTCACGGTGAGAAACTTTATGAGACTCTTGTAACTCGTGAGGAAATGGCAAAGGCTGTTGATTGTGGCAATTATTTTCGTATCCCTTGTGATAATCGTGATCTCAACTATGACAAGTTTTTTGTAGAGGGTAACGAAAAGGTTTCAACGATTGAAGATTACCACTCACACAATACTGTACGTTTGGATGTTGAAGGAATGAAAGAACAGCTTATGCGTTTGCGTTTTATTCAAGAAGATCTCGGTTTAATAGATCGTGCAAAATCAAAAGAAATTCGTTCTGAATAATGAAGATACTGGTTACAGGTGCCAAAGGTTTTGTAGGCAGGAATCTTTGTGCCGAGCTTTATAATATAAAGGAAGGAAAAGCCCGTTGTTATGGTGATCTTGTTGTTGATGCTGTTTATGAATATGACATAGATAGTAATCTGGAGGAATTGGATGCTTACTGTTCTGATTGTGATTTCGTTTTCAACCTAGCAGGTGTAAATCGTCCTAAGGAGAATAGTGAGTTTATGAGCGGTAACTTTGATTTTGCATTAACGTTACTTGATACTTTGAAATTTCACCAAAACGACTGCCCTGTGATGTTGGCTAGTAGTATTCAGGCAACTTTGATAGGTCGTTACGGTAATAGTGATTACGGTAAAAGTAAATTGGCTGGTGAGGAGCTGTTTTTTGAATATGCTAGAGAAACAGGTGCCAAAGTATTAGTATATCGTTTCCCGAATCTTTTTGGTAAATGGTGTCGCCCCAATTATAACAGTGCGGTTGCCACATTCTGTAACAACATTGTCAATGACCTTGACATACAGGTTAATGACCCCGGTGTAGAACTTGAACTCCTTTACATTGATGACCTTGTAAAAGAAATGATAAATGCTTTGCAAGGTGATGAACATCACTGTGAGTTTGATGGTGTGGAGACTGTCCTTAATGCTAGTGGGCGATATTGTGCTGTACCTACTACTCACAAAGTAACTCTTGGTGAAATCGTTTCGTTACTTGAATCCTTTAAAGCACAGGCTCAAACTTTGATAATGCCCGAGATTCCGGAAAATTCATTCGCTAAGAAGCTTTATAGTACGTTCTTGAGCTATTTGCCTGAGAAGAAAATCTGCTTTCCGTTGAAAATGAACATAGATGAGCGTGGCAGTTTCACTGAACTGTTGAAGACGGTAAATTGTGGTCAGTTTAGTGTGAATATCAGTAAGCCGGGTGTCACTAAAGGACAGCATTGGCATCATACGAAATGGGAATTTTTTATTGTTGTATCGGGTAAGGCACCCATTCAGCAGCGTAGGATAGATACAAATGAAGTGCTGAACTTTGAGGTAAGTGGTGACAAGATAGAGGCTGTACATATGTTACCCGGCTATACTCACAATATAATAAACCTTTCCGATACCTGTGATTTGGTGACTCTAATGTGGGCCAATGAGACATTTGATCCCAATTGTCCGGACACTTATTTCTTACCCGTAGAATAAATACAATTAGTATGGCAAATATTAGAACAGATTATAGCGACATAAAGTTTGCAGATAACGGCAAACTGAAACTTCTTATCATAGTAGGTACAAGACCTGAAATCATTCGCCTTGCAGCAGTTATTACTAAGTGCCGTAAGTATTTTGATACCGTATTGGCGCATACTGGACAAAATTATGACTATAACCTCAATGGGGTGTTTTTTAAAGATTTGAAATTAGCCGATCCTGAGGTTTATATGGACGCTGTGGGAGATGATCTCGGTTCAACTATTGGTAATATCATTAACTGTTCTTACAAATTAATGAATACAATCAAGCCTGATGCATTGCTTATATTGGGTGATACAAATTCTTGTTTAAGTGCCATTGCTGCCAAGCGCTTACATATTCCTATTTTCCATATGGAGGCAGGAAACCGTTGTAAGGATGAATGTTTACCTGAAGAGACAAACCGTCGCATTGTCGATATTATCAGTGACGTGAATCTAGCATATAGCGAGCATGCAAGAAGATACCTTCACGAGTGTGGTCTTCCGAAGGAACGTACTTATGTAACAGGTAGTCCTATGGCTGAAGTATTGCATGCCAATCTTGCCGATATAGAGGCTAGTGACATTCATCAGCGTCTTGGCTTGGAGAAGGGGAAATATATCTTACTTAGTGCTCACCGCGAGGAGAATATAGATACAGAAGAGAACTTTCTATCACTGTTCAATGCCATTAATACTATAGCCGAGAAGTATGATATGCCTATCCTTTACAGTTGTCATCCCCGTTCACGTAACCGTATAGAGAAGAGCGGATTCCAGTTAGATAGACGTGTAATTCGTCATGAACCTCTTGGTTTTCATGATTACAACTGTCTGCAGATGAGTGCTACTGCTGTAATCAGTGATTCAGGTACCCTGCCTGAGGAAAGTAGCTTCTTTACCAGTGTGGGGCATCCTTTCCCAGCAGTCTGTATACGTACCAGTACCGAACGCCCTGAATCATTGGATAAGGCAGGTTTTATCCTTGCGGGTATTGATAAGAAGTCGCTTCTTCAAGCTGTTGATACTGCGATTGCTATGAATGCGGGAGGGGATAACGGAATACCTGTGCCTGTATATGTTGAGGATGTTGCCAACAAGGTAGTGAAGATTATTCAAAGCTACACTGGTGTGGTGAACAAGATGGTGTGGAGAAAAAACTAAGTAATTTGTTATATTTTGAATATGGTTAGTGTTCAAGAATGACATACCTATAAAGTAACAGTGAAATTGTAACTTTGTAATATTAAATCAAACAAAGTTAAAGAATATGACATCCATTTCAGATAACAATAAAAGAATAGCAAAGAATACAATCCTGTTGTATATACGGATGGGTATATCAATGCTTGTATCTTTATATACCTCGAGGGTAATATTAAATACTCTTGGAGTAGAGGATTTTGGTGTTTACAATGTTGTTGGTGGGATTGTCGGGATGCTAGGTTTTTTGAACTCGGCAATGAGTGGAGCTACTTCCCGCTTCTTAATTTTTGGATTAGGAAGAAAAAACTTAAACCGTTTGAAACAAATCTTCAACAGTGCTTTATTGATACATATCGGGATTGCGGTGATTGTCTTTATAATTGCAGAAACAGTAGGATTATGGTTTCTGTATGAAAAGTTGGTAATACCGGGAGAGAGGATGAATGCGGCTGTCATTGTTTTTCAGATATCCATTTTAACGGCTATGATGGAAATCACTCAGATACCGTATTCTGCAAGCATTATTTCCCATGAACGGTTTGGTATTTACGCTTATATTGAAATATTGAATGTTTGTTTAAAATTGATTATCGTTTATTTATTGGTTATCGGAAATTGGGATAAACTTATATTGTATTCTATATTGGTGTTTGTTTCTTCTTTTGTCGTGATGATGATATCCCGTTTATATTGTCGGTGGAATTTTCAAGAATGTCATTTCCAATGGGAATGGAAGAGGGAAATACTTATACCTATGATTTCTTTTTCGGGATGGGATTTGTATGGTAATATGAGTGTCACAGTTCGTCAGCAGGGTATGGTAATGCTGATAAATATCTTTTGGGGAACCGTGGTAAATGCAGCGGTGGGAATTGCATCGGTTGTACAAACAACGATTTCGAATATGGTAATTAATATTTTGTCAGCATTTAAACCTCAGATTATAAAACAATATGCTACCGGAAACTTAATATATATGGAGCAACTGATGTCTTATTGTTGTAAGTTTATGTCGATATTGTTTATATTACTTTCCGTCCCATTGATTTTTGAAATGAACTTTGTGCTAACGATTTGGTTGGGAGTTGTACCTGAATATACTGTAAGTTTTGCACGAATTGTTCTTATTTCCAATTGGGTTGGTTTGATGAATAATGTCTTTATGATTCCGATTCAGGCAACTGGACAAATTAAAGAAGTCAGTTTTATGACAGGTAGTCTCTATTTGTTGACATTACCAAGCATTTATGGTGTACTGTATTTTTGTGATACCCCAGTTTCTGTTTTCATTTGTATGTTATTGTCCAATAGTCTAATTTTGCTAGTCAATTTATATATATTCAAGTCAAAGTTTAAAAAATTTAGTTTTTGGAAGTTTTTTCAAACTTCCTTATACTCTGTTATTCTGGTACTGTTGTTCTCTATACCTTTTTTCATGGTACTACATTACTGGCTTCAAGAAGGTTGGTTACGACTTGTTTTTTCAATTCTTTTATCATTGTTCCTAATTCTTGGCGGTTCTTATTTATTTGTATTGGATGCCAAACAACAGACCATGATAACGGACTTTATTAAAAAGAGAGTATGCTTATGGCATTAATATCTGTGATCGTCCCTGTATATAATGCGGAATCTTATTTGACAGCTTGTGTCGAAAGTTTATTGTGTCAGTCTTTAACGGATATTGAATTCTTGTTGATTGATGATGGGTCTTCTGATTCATCCGGTGTGAAATGTGAACAATACGCTAATTCAGATAGTAGGGTTAGGGTGTTTCATCAGGAAAATAGAGGGGTGGTATATGCACGGAACTTAGGAATAGAAAAAGCGTGTGCACCTTATCTTTTCTTTTTGGACGCGGACGATACTCTCTATGATAAGAATGTATTGGAGATGTTGTATAATAGAATGAATCAGGACGGAGTTGATATGGTAGTAGGAGATTTTCAACGAATAAATAGAAGTGGAGAGAAACAATTAGTACATAGATTAGGTGATTCTGAAGTATATTCCAATGTCGATGCTCTAAACTTCACATTTCGATACTTCCCGAATTTCTATTTGTGGGGAATATTATATCGGAAAGAACTGTTTGATGACATCTGTTGCTTCCGGAATTATTTGATAGCAGAAGACCAAATATTGCTTACTTCAGTGATGTTGAAAGCAACAAATATCGTCTATATGTCTATTCCAGTGGTGAATTACTTTATGTCTTCAACTTCTGTGACACAAATACCCACTTTGCAGAAGTGTATTGATTTTTTTGACGCGACATGTGAGGTGGAAAAACGAGTCAAAGAAGCAGGAATATTGGAGCAACTTTCATTCAGCCTTCAGCTTTTTTTGTTATTGCATATCCGTCTGTGTTTTCTATTTTTCGATTCGGTAGGTTTTTATCGCATTATAGAAATAAAGGAACGCATCCGGCTGTATGCGGAGTCGGAAGCTATGTGCTATATAAGAGAAAAAGAACCGTTTTTATATAAGCGGATGATGACTTTCTCTTCATCTCTTTGGAGGTATAAATTATCTCTATATATAGAAAAGGTAAGGAATGTACTCTCTAAAAGATAGTATGATGATTGGTTGGTTATTAAATATTCATCTTTTGTTTTATCAGAAATGTCCTCGTAAACGAACAATAGAGGAAGACGTCGAACATTGGAAAGATATTTTTCATTGGGAAGGGAGCTATCCTCAGATTATTAAGCGACTTTTAAAAGAAAAAGCAGAGTTCCGTAATCTTTTTTATTATCGATTGGGGAATGCGAAAGGATGTTTGCCTTTGCTTAGGTGGATTGCGCCGCCATTGTCTACCCTGTATATTTGGACAGAAAATATCGGTGGAGGATTATTTATCCAACACGGATTTGCAACAGTCATAGCAGCTCGAAGTATTGGGAAATATTGTTTTGTTAATCAGCAGGTGACTATTGGATATATAAGTAATGACGAGCCCCCTGTTTTGGGCGATAATGTTGTAGTGTCTTGCGGTGCTAAGGTGTTGGGAAATATAACGGTAGGAGATAATGTCAAGATTGGAGCAAATGCTGTGGTCACTAAGAATGTACCGAAAAATACGACTGTAGTTGGTATTCCTGCTTATATTGTAAAAAAGAATGGGGAGAGAGTCTATGAAAGATTATAGTGAGGAATTTTATCTGGCTTGTGTTTTCATGTTTGCAAAGTTCATTTGTTTGTAATGTTTATAAATCAGATGATAGGAGATATAATGATGAATGATGTGTTAATTTCAATAATAGTGCCTTTGTATAACGGTCAAAAGTGGATAAGACGTACGGTACAAAGTTTTTTTCAGCAAGACTTATCATCGGAATGGTATGAGGTTATCATTGTGGATGATTGCTCAACAGACAACAGAGTGGCATATATGATTAAAGAACTTCAGAATGATTACTCTTCTTTGCGTTTCATATGTCATGATAGAAATAAGAGACAGGGCGCTGCGCGAAATACAGGAATAAGTATAGCGAGAGGTAAATATGTAATGTTCTGTGATCAAGATGATTATTTTCATCCGAATGTACTCTCTCGTATAAGTGACCGGTTGTTAGAATCAGATTTGGATGTATTGGTATATGGAACAACTTATGAAGTGTTGGATGAAAATCAGAATGTTATTGTTCACTATACCCCTCATTATTCCGAATCAGTGATGGATGGAGCAATGTTCTTTGCGAGGAATGTATGTTCATGGGTGCCATGGAATAAAGTGTATCGTAGAGAGTTTTTGATAAAGAAAGGTATCTCTTTTCCGGAAAACAGGCAGAATGGGGAAGATATTTTGTTTTCATTAAGAGCTATTGTTGAAGCAAAGAACGTTAGTTATCTGCCTTTGTATTGTGTTTGTAATGCTTACAATAAGGACTCTGTTACAAGAAAAGGATGTTCATTAGTGAATGTATATAATGATATACGTACGCTGCAAGATGTGATATCCTATGCTAAATTGACAGTGAAAGACTATCCCGAAACAAGGTTGAACTTTCGCTTATATATTATAGCTTTGTTGAAATATATAATGGTTGCGGGTCGTTCACTATTTTTTTTGGAGCGATGTAAAATTTTTTATCATCTGTTAAGCATTATCTTTTCTTCGTATTTATTTCTAACAGATAGGAGAATTCTATGCTGTATTAATAGAATGGCTATAGGGTTACTACTAAAAGGAAGAAAATTTCGATTTTGAATAAGATGTAGCGGTGGCATTAGAATTAGGTATGTCAGTTGTAATTCTTGCATATATTAAATATCCTAAGCCTTAATTAGGTGATAAATGAGAAAACAATCATACTATAATCATAGCTTGAGGTTCTCTGTGGTTCACTAGGCTATTGGATATTATGATATATAGAAGAAGGAGTATAGACTTCCACTTAAGAGTTTCGATGAAAATTTGTAGATGAAGTATTAGAAGATTTATTATAAATGAACAATCCAAAATATTCCATTATAGTACCTGCTTATAATACAGGGGATGCAATACGCCGATGTATTGATAGTGTACTCAAGCAGACATATATTAATTGGGAACTTGTTATTGTGGATGATGGTTCCAAAGACAAGACTCCGGAAATCATTGAAGAGTATACCAATAATGATAACCGTATTAAGGCTTTTCATATACCTAATGGAGGTGTTTCGAATGCACGCAATGTCGGATTAGTTGAAGTTCAGGGAGAATATGTGATGTTTGTGGATAGTGATGATTGGATTGATCCGGATTATCTGCAGCAAGTAGAAAATCATATGGATGACGATGCTGATATATATATTGTAGGCATCACTCAGGATCATGAAGATGATAAGGGAAATATCTATTATTCAGAGATTAAGGGAGGTCCTGTATATCGCCATATCTCATCTGTAAGTCTAGATGCTGAAATAGGTTATTTGTTGAATACGATCAACATGGAGTCAAGTTGTTTGAAAAGCTATAGAGTTTCCTTCTTGCAGCAGCATAATATAAAATTCCTGAAAGAGATGATTGCCTTTGAGGATTTTTATTTTGTGCTACAGTGTCTTTGCCATCAGTCAAGTATTAGTTTAATTCCTTTTATCGGTTATCACTATTGCATGGGATTGGATTACAATCCTATTGTTCGAAGAGGGAAAAGAGATCTTTATCCTTCCATGAGCAGTCTATTTAAGATGCTTGCTCTGATGGATACGATGCTTGGACTTTCTGGCTATTCTCATGAGCAGGTTATGAGTGTGATGGCAGCAAAGATATCTGTAGTGTTAAATCAGTCTTTATATGCTGCAAAGTGGGCAGATCGCGTAAAACCGTTCAAGCAAATTCTTAATGATGCTACAATTAAGACTCATATAAAGGAAATTCTTAATATTGCAGGTGGACGCTTCCGACTCCAATATAAATTAATGAGCAAGGGAATGTTCAATCTTGCGTATATTGCATATAGATATCTATGAACTTCTTATTTTGTTTTGTGTCTCAAATAGTAATTTCATCAATAGCTTCTATTGTGAAAGAGAGTTTTAGCAAAAACTATTTATTCGTAACAAATGAATATTCTTATATACTTTGGTCCACAATTAAATCCGCAGCGTGGAGGAACTGAGCGTGTAGCATGTATGATTGCCGATTACTTGTTATCTATAGGACACAATGTAAGTTATATGGCCTCTACTCTGGTTGAGGATAATTTGAGTCGTAAAAGTGTTTTTTTACCCGATGGCAATGATGCCCCTACAGCTGCTAATATAGCTTTTGTAAAAAAATATATCGAAAAGAATCAAATAGATATGATTCTTAATGAAGGTGCTAGTTCCGAAGCTATTTATATATTTTCGCACGAACATATTGCCTCTACTGTGAAAATAATAAGCCATCTTCATTTTAGTGTATTAGATGACATTAAAAACTTCTATCATACACTAAATTATCCATTAGGAGAGGTTTCATTAGTACAGATATGTATAAATATTCTTAAATGGATTAAAGCTCCATATAATAAATGGAATGCCTTACGTAACAAGCGGCAAAGATATCGCTATATGTATGAAAACTCCAATCTAGTAGTAGTTCTTACGGACAAACAGAAAATCTCAATGGAGAGTCTCCTAGGAATAAATAAATCAAAGAAAATAGTTGCTGTGCAAAATCCCAATTTGGTTAATGTTTCAGATACGGACTTCAGTAAAAAGGAAAATTTGATAATTTTTGTTGGGCGACTAGATTATTCTTCCAAAAGAGTAGACAGAGTACTAGTGGTGTGGGCATCAATACAAAATGAATTGAAAAACTGGCGAATGGTGATAGTAGGTTCGGGGACTGATGAATTGCGCTTGAAAAAGATGAGTCAAAATTTGGCATTACAGCGTATAGAATTTGCTGGTCAAACAGATTCAACTCCCTACTATTCCAGCGCAAAGATTCTTCTTTTAACATCTAATTATGAAGGTACTCCCATGGTAATAACTGAGGCAATGGCATCAGGTGTAGTGCCGGTAGTGATGGATACATTTAAAGATGCTGGTCTTAATATAAAGAATGGAAATAATGGAATACTTACCCCTCCTTTTGATATAAAAAAGATGGCGAGATCAGTTTTACAACTTGCAAAAGATGACTCTGATTTAAAAAGGATGAGTAAAAATGCAAAGCAAACAGTTGACGGTATAGATAATAGTAATCGATTAAACATATGGAGTGAATTGGCTAATGGTAACTAAAAAGCATATATTGTTATACAATTCTAATGAACCGTTACCTCAGCAGGGTGGTATGGAACGAGTTACAGATTTGCTGGCAAAAGCATTATTAAATGCTGGTTATGAAGTAACGCTCCTTTATAAATACCCAAATAGGCTTGGTAAAACGTATAATGCTCCAACAGATATATTGTATATTCCTGAAAATGAAGATAACCAACGTTTTTTGGAGGCATTGATTATAGAACGTAATATATATTGTATTATAGATCAAACTGAGGGAGGTATAGTAGGGCGATTTGGAATTTTTAGGCATAGAGAGAATTTTAAAAGCAAAGTGAAATTAGTAGCAGTTCAGCACAGTTCTACTCGCGCTATATTGGATAATTATAATTTAGCATTTGCGAAAGATTTTACGCAAACTAGATGGGGTACATTAAAACAATTCTTTTACGATAATGTATTTTTAAAATTGAAATACTATCACTCTGTATGTTTGACAAAAATATTATATGACGATTTAAATGCTAATTATGATAGAATAGTAACTTTGTCATTATCTTTCATTGATGATTTTTGTTATTATTGTCCCAAAGCTGATAGAACGAAATTTTTTGCGATTCCCAATTTTAATACTTTTGAATCGTGTGAAAGAACAACTGGACAGAAATATGTATTGTTTGTAGGGCGTTTAAGAAATTGTGTAAAGGGAGGGGATAAGTTATTAAGGATATGGAATGAAGTAGAATCTTTATTTCCGGATTGGCAACTCGATATTGTGGGTGATGGAGAAGATCGTGGTGTATTAGAAATGCAGGCTGATAATTTGGGACTAAAACACGTTACATTTCACGGTTTTCAAAATCCTGCATTATTTTATCAGCGTTCAAGAATTTTTTGTATGACATCAATATACGAGGGGTTTGGCCTGGTTTTAACAGAGGCTATGCAACATGGGGTTGTTCCTATGGCTTTCAATAGTTATAGATCTGTAAAAGATATTATAGATGACAATATTAATGGTATTTTGATAAAATCGTTTGATGAAAAAGAGTATGCTGATAAACTTATAGGTCTAATGAATGATGAAGAAAAATATATAGAGATGTCGTATGCGGCTATGCTAAAATCTGCTGTATTTTCCAAAGAGATAATTGTGAAGAAATGGTGTAATCTTATTGAAAATCTTTAATTATATAATTTAAAAATCTGATTTGTAAAAAATGACACGTCTATATTCATTTGATGCACTTAAGGTCTTGTCTATTTTTATGGTAATTGTGGGACATGTTTTTCTTTATAGCTTTCATGAGACTAATAATTTGATATGGCAGTTTATAGATGTAGTGAACATGGCTATGTTTATGTTTATCAGTGGATTCTTTTCGGGGACACCTACTGTGAAAGGGGTATTGAAAAGGCTTAGAACACTTATTCTACCAACATTGGTAGTTGGTGTGTGTTATACTCTTATAAAAGAAGAAGAATTTGAATCATTTTTTACATCATCAATGCATAATGGCTATTGGTTTTGTTTTACACTATTTTGTTTTTATATTTTTTATTGGATTTGTAGCCTCTTAGGAAAATGCTTTTTATGCAAATTGGAATTATATCATAAAGTTGTTTTTTTATCGCTAGGGGTGATTTTAGTGTTAGTATATAATAGATTTTTCTTCCAGAATAATATAGCCAACGCATTGTCAGTTCCACAATTTTGTCGTTATGTTCCGTTTTTCGTTTATGGGATTTTTGTCAACAAAATACCAGGATTAAAGAATCTATTGGAACAAAGTAACTTGTTATTTAGTATATCGTTGGTGGGCATTATGATAGGAGTATATGTCGGATCTGGTTATACTGTTTGCCGATTGATAATAGCTTTTTCATATATCAATGTTATGCTGTATTTTTTTCACAATAGGTTTGTTTACGGTCGTAACAAGTGGGTTGAATATGTAGCTACAAGAACTATAGATGTTTATTTATTTCATTTCTTTTTATTACCTACATATATTTTTGCAATATCAAATACATTCAACCCTAATCAAAACATATTACTGTCATTAACAATGGTTAGTATAATATCAGCTATTGTATTATTTGGAACACTTTTATTGACGAAATTTATTGAAGTAAGTAAGGTGCTTTCCTTTCTTTTACTTGGTAAAAAGAAATAGAGGTATTAAAAAAATAAAGATGAAGATTACATTTGTTATTCAAGATTTGTTTCAGCAAGGTGCAGAATATGTGACTGCACTTATGATAAGAGGTTTTGTTGCAAAAGGGTATGAGGTCGATTTGCTTGTTTCCCAAATACATGAAGAACTTCTTGATAAAGGAGATAAGCCTTTCGATGTGCCAGCTTCTGTACGAATTCTCATAATGCCAGCTAAAAAGGCTCGTCAGAATGTATTTTATTTAAGAAAATACATAAAGTATACAGATGCTACTGTTATAATAGCCATGGGACCAACTTATTTATTAGCTTTAACCTTGGCTGCACTAGGCATTAAGAAACGAGTAAGACTAGCATATGTGGAACATGGGGGACTAGGACCTGAACAACGTGATATTAATGATGTGGTTACACCACCATTCTTTTCTAAGGAGTGGATAATAGCTAAATTAGTAGTAAAATCGATAGATTGTTTTATGGCTGTTTCTAATGGAGCTGCGAGAGTATTAGAAAAAAAACTCCTTCTTAAATCAAATACGGTCATTACGGTATATAACCCTGTAATAGATGATAGTTATAGAAAAAAAATAAATTGTGACACGACGGAGCCATGGTTAAAGTCTAAAAGTATGAAAACTGTTTGTGCTGCAGGAGCTTTTTGCAAACTCAAAGACCATATGACACTTTTTAAAGCTATAAAAGTAGCCAATGAAACAATTCCTGTTCGTTTAGTCCTATTTGGTAAGGGCTATTTGGAAGATAAATATAGAGATTGGATAAATGGGAATAATATGTCGGAAAGAATAAAACTTGCAGGTCATACTCATAATTTGCCGGCAGAGATTAAATCTTCTGATGTATTTATATGTTCTTCCGTTGTAGAAAGTTTCTCAATTGTCTTGATTGAGGCTTTAGCTGCCGGTGTTCCGGTGATTTCTACCTCTTGTAGATATGGACCTCCTGAAATCTTGAATAATGGGCAGTATGGTCTTTTAGTGCCTGTTGGGGATGAACGAGAGATGGCTAAAGCTATACTAAAAACAATATCTGCTGATAAAAAAAATGTGCCAGAGGAGGCTTGGAAGAGATTTGAACTTGGTAGAATCGTATTTAATTATGAGAAAGCTTTAAATATTTGATTTCGTAATATGGAAAATATTAAACTTTTGTATCCTTTTAGTAATTCACAGTATCAATCATTTATGCAAGGATTAGCTGATGAACTTGTTGAAAGTGGTATTCCTGTTGTTTTTCCTAAATCTATACCTATGAGTATAAGGTTAATGGTGGCTAAGTTAGAAATATCTCGCGGCTTTCAGTATTTTAGTAGAGGAAAGAATTTAATAGTTTTGTGTGGTGGATACCCCGATTATGCAGCTTTTCCTTTTGCTTATACAAACAATATAATACCTATTATCTGGGATTCGTGGCCAAAGTATTGGGATAGAATCTTAGATTCCTTTAAAAGACATAATGTTAAATTGGCATTTTTTACTCAAAGTCAATCTGCTAAATATATTCATGAGCATTTGCCACAGGTGGAATGTGTTTACATTCCTGAAGGGCTGAATCTTACAGGGTACAAGAAAGGTAAAAATCTTAAAAATCGAAGTATTGATGTTTTAGAGTTAGGACGCTTATACAAACCAGTGCATGATAAACTAGAAAAAACTGCACTAACTTTCAGGATAAGTCATCAATTTGTAAAGGATGTGACAAAAAAAAGGCTGTTTGATACTTTTGAAGATTTAACTAATGGGCTGTCGAATTCAAAGATAGTTATAAATTATCCTAGATGTATTACTCATCCCGAAATGGCGGGTGAAGTTGAAACCCTTACTCAGCGTTATTGGGAGTGTATGTATTCTAGATGTTTGATGTTGGGGCATGCACCTCATGAATTAATAAGTTTAATAGGATACAATCCTGTTATTGAATGTGAAATTGATAATATGCAAAATCAAGTATTACATATATTAAATAATATAGATTCTTATCAGAAAATGGTGAATGATAATTATGAAGCTGCTATAAATTTTGGCCCATGGAAGTCTAGATTGCCTATTATCTATGAGAAACTAGACATATAATTGTGTCTTACTGAAAATGATTATGGAATAATTGGATGAAAAGAATTGTAGCTTTTTTTACAGAACTACCAATCTTTGCTAGTGTGAAATTCACGAAAGCGTGTCAAGTTTTAGCTTGGATATTTGCAATAGTGGCTGTGAGTAATGTTGCAGGTTTTATTACTTTGCCTGTAGGTGGTATATATATAATGTTATGTGGAGTTTGCTTGATATACATATTAGTATGTGGAGGACTAAAATTTAATGGATTGTATGTGATAATGTATATTGCTTTTGGCATAAGTGCCCTACTCGCATCTGAACCTTTTTTTAATTCTAAGATTAGATATGTGTTATTTCTATGTGTGACATTGCTTTGTACACCTTGCATATCATCATCTACTGCGATAGCTTTTAGAAGTCTTGCGTGTAGGAATATATTAGTACTTCTCACATTTTTAACTATAGGTTCGTTTATAGGATATTTTTTTGGTATTAATTTCACACATGTTAGTCAAGATGCTTTAGTTGTTTTTTCTTCATCTACTAATTTTGGTGGATTATATGCTCATTCAATGCTGTTAGGGCCTTTATCTACATTGGTGGCATTGGTGTTTCTTAATGTATATATGTTGTATCGCAAGAAATTATTTATTGTATTATTTTTTGCGGCTGCATCTGCAGTCGTGATGTCGGCATCTAGAGGAGCTACATTGGCATTGGTGGTTCCTATTGCTTATTTGCTTTTTTTTATGAAAGATTGGCGCGGTGGGCGAAAGAATCTTATTGGATTGTTGGTAATGGTGTCTATTATTGCTGTTTTTGTGGGGGATAGATTTGCAGTGGGGTTAATAAACAAACAACAAAACAACGTGGAAGCCGGTGGTACTTTTAATAGTCGTGAAAGTAAATGGAACAATCGATTACAAGAGTTTGAAGAGAATCCTATTTGGGGAATAGGTTTTTGTGCTGTAGATTTACAACACTATAAAGATTATAATGAAGCCGGTGGCATAGAACCGGGGTCAACTCACCTTGCTATTCTTTCCATGACAGGATTAGTAGGTATGATGTTATATTTGATTGTGCTATTTGTTGCATATAAAAGTGTACGAAAGTATGAAAGTGTAGTGGCTAAAATGAGAATGTGTTTGTTTCTTGCTATGATAACGCATGCTATATTTGAAGGATATGCCTTGTTTGCTGGAGGTTTCCTTTGTTTTATCTATTGGCTTGTGATAGGACAATGTGAAGATTATAAGGTGATGAAGAAACAAAATTTATTGTAAAAATATATGACTATTGTTTTTGTAACTGTTGCATTAAATATACATCAAGTAGGTATTGCTGATGAGTTGTATCGCCTTACAGATGGAAATTATTGGTTCATAGAGACTGGTGATGTCAGTGAAGACAACAGTAAAGGTGGAAAGTTAAATAATTTTTCTAAGCGACCTTATTTTATTCGAATAACAGATAAAGAGTTTTCTGTGCAAAAGGCACTTCAACTTGTGCGTAATGCTGATGTTATGATATATGGTGCAGCACCATTAATGTACCTTCGTGAGCGTATAAAGACAGGTAAACTCACTTTTATATATAGTGAGCGCTGGTTAAAGAAAGGTATTCTTAATTTGCTATCTCCTCGTTTGCTTAAACTGCAATGGTTTTACCATACATATTGCTATGGTAAACCTTTCTATGCATTGTGTAGTAGTGCCTATGCAGCCCGTGACTTTCGTTTAATGCGTTCTTTTATTGGTAAGTGCTATAGGTGGGGATACTTTACAGAAGTACACGAGTTTGATATGGAATCCATACTGCGTAAAAAAAGAGAGAGTTCTAAAGTGAAAATACTGTGGGTGGCGCGTCTTGTCAATTGGAAACACCCAGAGGCGATGATAGAACTGGCGTTGCAACTATTGCAGGAGAAGGTTGATTTTAACATAAACATGATTGGAACTGGTGATATGTTTTACCAACTTCAGGCACAGATAGAAAAGTATGGATTAGGTGAGTATATTCATTTATTGGGTTTTATGTCCAATGAAGAAGTAAGAAAGATTATGTTATCACATCATATAGCCTGTCTTACTAGTGACCGGAATGAAGGGTGGGGAGCTGTGTTGAATGAAAATATGGGTAGTGGTTGCTGTCCTGTAAGTTCAATAGAGGCAGGTGCAACTCCATTCCTAATAAGAGATGGTGTGAATGGATTTTCGTTTCACTTAAAGAAAAAGAACGACCTATTTGAAAAGGTGTTATGGCTAATCAAGCATCCCAAAGAACGGGAAAGAATGAGTCTTGAGGCATATAAGACGATACGTGATGTATGGAGTCCGACAAATGCGGCAAATCGATTGTACAAATTATGCAGGTCTATGTTAAATGGGAGAGAATGTGTGATTTTAGATGGACCTTGTTCAAAAAGTTAAATATTGAATTCTGATGAATATATTTGTAATTGCCACGACCTTACAAGCTGGAGGAGGGATAACTATATATGAGCAGTTCTTATCGCATTTACCTGAACATATGAGACAGAATAAGTATTGGATATTTGTTAATCCTATGTTACCACAAGTGGTAATGGAAGGAGTAACATATATATCATTTCCTTTACAGTCTAAGATAAAACGCATTTTATTCGAGGACAAATTGCTGAAGGCAGAGGTAAACAAGTTAGGAGTTAAGCCTGATGTAGTGGTATCTCTCCAAAACAATGGATATAAATGTTTTAATACTTGTAAGCAGATTGTTTACTTCCATCAGTCATTGCCATTGTATCCAGGTTTTTATAATCCTTTGAAACGTAATGAGAGATATTTATTTAACTACAAGTATATATTTCCTCATTTAGTAAAGCGCACATGGGCTAAAAATACGCAGTTTGTTGTACAAACCCCTGTTATGAAAAAGCGTTTAGCTGCATATTTTAATATTCTTCAGAAGAATATATATGTTTGTTTCCCTGATATAGAAAAGATTGATATTTCACAAGGTGAAATTCATGATTGGGGTGATAAATGTTTTCATTTTTTGTATGTTAGTGCTTGTGCAAAGTATCAGAATGGAATTACATTGATAAAAGCAGTTGAACTTTTATGTAAGAAGAGTCCAAAATTAGCAAGTAAAATTAGGATACATATAACAACTACTCCTCATCGTGCTCCAATTATGTATAAACAAGTACGAAAGTATGGTGTAGAGAATAATTTTATATTTGAAGGTGCTATCAAGCATGATTTGTTGATGAATTATTATAAATCTGTATCAGCATTGCTTTTTCCTAGTTCTATTGAGACAGTAGGGTTACCTATGCTCGAAGCAGCAGCATTTGGTACACCAGAAATTGTAGCTGATGTAGATTATGCTCATTATGTGCTAGATGGGTATGAAGGAGTTATATATAAAGATATTGAGGATTATAGTGCGTGGGCTGAAGCAATAGAGAATGTTTGTAGTAATAAAAGCATAATAAGACCTCTTGTGCAAATACGAGAAAGTGAATGGTGTGCTTTCTTTAAACTTATGCAAAGATAAAATGAAGAAAATTGGAATAATAACAATAGTACGTGTAAATAACTATGGGGCGGAGTTGCAGGCGTATGCATTACAGCGTAAGTTGGCTAATATGGGATATGATGTAGAACTTATCGATTATTTATATTATATACATCCCAATTATGTAAAAGAGAAGAAAGCTGTACCACCATATGCGAAATACTATCCTTTTGTAAGGCGTATAAAAGGGATTCTTTTTCCTATGATAGAGACAGTGAAATCGTACATGAATAAAACTATTCATACAAAGCGTAACGCTCGTTTCGTGTCATTCCATAAAACCAACACTCGTTTTTCTCATTGTTATGACAGACTATCTGCTCTGTACGAGAATCCGCCAAAATATGATGTGTATTGTGTTGGTAGCGATCAGGTGTGGAATCCGTATAGTTATACATCACTAGAACCTTATTTCTTGACATTCGCTCCTAAAGATGCTGTGAAGTGTGCTTACGCTTCAAGTTTCGGAGTGTCGGAAATTCCCGATATGGCTGTAGAATATTTCAAACAAGGTCTGCAAAATATCAATACTATATCAGTCCGTGAGAAAACTGCAGTGGGGGTTGTTAAAGCGATAACAGGACAAGATGCTATTGCTGTGGCCGATCCTACTATGTTGCTTGATGCGCATGAATGGAGTAAAGTTTTAAACGATAGTATGGTACCAAAAGAAAAATATATACTTCTTTATGTATTGAAGGAGTCTCCATATATCACTGAAACAGCATTGCGTATAGCAAAAGAAAAGAGATTAAAAGTAGTAAGAATATGTAGAGGGGCATACCGGCAAGATCCTAAAAATAGTCCAATACAGAATATTATGGATGCAGGACCTGCAGAGTATTTGGCGTTATTTAAAAATGCAACGATGGTAATGACAAATTCGTTTCATGGTACTGTGTTTTCTATACAATTCAATAAGGATTTTTACACAATTGTATCTCGAAGTGCTAATAACAACTCGCGGCAAATTGATTTGCTTTCAACACTTGGTATTGACAGAATAAAGTATACCGATACTACATTCTCTGAGGAGTCAGCCATTGAATGGGAGATTGTCAATAAACGTGTGGAGGAATATCGCATGGAGTCTATTAACTATTTGCAAAAAGCAATAAATGATGAAAAATAAATTGCCACAGCTTTGTAGTTTGGATAAATGTACTGCTTGTACTGCTTGTCTGAATTCATGTCCTCAGGCTGCGATAACAATGAAAGAGAATGAGAAGGGGGAATTGCATCCTATAATTAGTACAGAAAGATGTATTGGATGTGGATTGTGTGAAAAGGTTTGTCCTGAAATAAATGATTCTCTCTTACGTAATGAACTACCCACAGTATATAGCTGTTGGTTGAAAGATTCTACAAATCGTAAGCAGAGCACATCGGGGGGAGTGGCTTATGCTATAAGTTGTGCAGTAATAGAGCAGGGTGGGCATGTATGGGGAGCTGCTTATGCTGACAATATGTCTCCTGTATATGTTGAGGCAAATACAATTGAAGAATTACGACCAATACAAAAGTCAAAGTATGTGCAATGTGCTCCTCGTGATTGTTTTAAGAAGATTAAAAAGGAGTTGGATAATGGGGAACTTGTACTTTTTACAGGTACATCGTGTCATACAAAAGGTTTGTTGTCGTTCCTTCGCAAGAAATACGATAATCTTCTGACTCTTGATTTGGTTTGTCATGGTGTGCCGGGACAAGGAGTATTCCGTAAATATAAAGAGTATCTTGAGAGGTGTTACAATGACGAATTGGATTTCTTCATTTTTAGGCCGAAGCGAATGAGTGATGGTCAAGAAGAAACTTATTATACGCTAGCACATTTTAAGAATAGGGGCGATGTGAAGGTACAAAAAGCAGAGAATGGATATTTTGTAGGGTTTCAACGTAATATATTCTTGCGAGAATGCTGCTATAATTGTTTAGGCAATGGCTGTCAGCGTTATACTGATTTTACTGTAGCTGATTTTTGGGGTGTTGGCAAGGTTAAACCTTTCCCAAAATGGCGAGAACGTACTCGTGGTATTTCCATGTTAGCTCTTAATACAGCCAATGCGAAATCTTTCTTTGAGAAGATTAAGGATAAAATGGAATATGAGTTGCGTTCTATTGAGGAAGCTAGATTCAGTAATCTGCCTTATACCCAATCTTCTGTAAAGTCGCCAAGAGCAGAAGAGTTTTGGGGAGATTGGCGGACTTTGACATGGGAAGAGCTTACTGTGAAATACTTTACAATGGTTGGAAAAGAAAAGATATTGTATAATATCAAAAGGATGTTTCCTCCTATTTGTTATTATATGATGAATTATTGGCGAAATGGTCAAAAACAATAATTAATTTAAACGAATGCAAGATCTTTCAATCATAATCTTAACTTATAATGAGGAAAAACACCTTGAACGTTGTATAAATAATGCAAAACGTATAGCAAAACAGATATATGTAGTAGACAGCTACTCAACAGATAAAACCTGTGACATTGCGCGTGCGCATGGTGCAATAGTATTACAAAATAAGTATGTGAATCAAGCACAGCAATTTATATGGGCAATGGAAAATTGCCCTGTTAAAACGGAATGGACCATGCGTTTGGATGCTGACGAATACCTTACTGATGAACTTATAGAAGAGGTAGGGAAGAAGTTACCTTTGCTGCCTGCTAATGTTACAGGTTGTATGTTACCTCGCAATGTAGTGTTATTGGGGCGTGAATTAAAGCATGGGAAACTACGTACAATCCGTTTGATGCGTTTATGGCGTACAGGGAAGGCAATGATGGAACAACGTTGGATGGATGAACAAATTTATGTTACTGAAGGTGATACGGTGGATATGAAACATAGATTTATTGATGAAAATTTAAACGGACTCACTGAATGGACTCAAAAGCATAATAACTATGCCAACCGTGAAATTGTGGCTGCTTATGAAGGTTATTGGAACGACTCTGTTTCGGGAGGGAATGGATTGGAGAGCCGCAACAAGGAAAAAGGAAAGTATTATAAACTGCCCAAATTCTTACGTGCATTCATCTATTTCTTTGTTCGCTACATCTGCTTTGGTGGTTTTCTTGATGGTAAGCCCGGTTTTATTTGGGCTACATTGCAGGCATATTGGTATAGGTATCTTATAGATGCCAAGATTGAGGAGATGGAATATTATATAGGAAAGAACCCTACACCGCAAGAAATGCGGACATATTTTAAAGAACGATTCAATATCAACGTTGATTAAATGAGCAAGAAAGTCTTAATTCACAGTCTTATCTTCAGCCCTGACGGCGTTTCCACTGCATATCTCTATAACGATATCGCGCTTAGATTCCAAAAGGAAGGTTACGAAGTGGTAGTACTTTCTACAACGCCGCACTTTAATGTAGTAGAGGAACAACTGGCAAAGCAACCGCTAAAGTGGAAAATCCCCGGAATTTATAAGGAAAGTGATTTTCATGGTATAAAGGTAATGCATGTGCCACAAAAGAAGTTCAAGAGCACTGCATTGCGTATTCTTGGTTTTGTTTATTGGCACATCATTTCGTTTCTCCTTGGTTTGTGCATACGCAATGTTAGTGTAATAGTGTCGCCCTCGCCACCTCTCAGCATAGGAATGCTTAATCTCATCCTCGGTAAATTAAAAGGCTGCAAAGTTATATATAATGTACAGGAAATTTATCCCGATATCCTAAAGAAGAAAACAGGACCGATAATCGCTTGTTTAAAGAAAGTCGAACGTTGCATTTACAACAAGTCTGCTGCAATCACTACCATTGACGATGTTTTCTATAATACGATTGTGAGTCGTTTTGAAGAACCGAATAAGCTACACATCATTCCCAACTTCGTAGATACTGACCTCTATAACCCAACTAATGTAGAACCTCTTGACGGGAATATCTTTCCTAAAACCGATTCTTTGAAATTGCTTTATGCCGGGAATATAGGACATGCGCAAGACTGGCGTCCGCTGGTGGCATTGGTCGAAAAAACAAAGGATTTGAATGTTGAGTACTTTGTGATAGGTATGGGGGTACAACGATCATACTTGGAACAACAGAAAGCAGAGAAGGGATTGGACAAGTTGCATGTACTCGATTATCAACCTCGCCATCTGATGCCGAGTATATTGGCATACAGTGACGTGCAGTTCATCTTTATGGCACCCGAAATGGAAATGATGGGATTTCCGTCCAAAGTGTATACCATTATGGCTTGTGAAAGGCCGTTGCTTATATGTTCCGGAGACAAAACACCTATCGTAAACTTCACTAAGGATTATAATTGTGCAAAGCTTATTACTGAGAAGGACTTTGATAAGAAGGTAGATGAAATGGCACAATGGTTGGCATCGGTGTCACGTGAAGAGCTTCAGAAAATGGGGCGTAACGGATATGATGTGATACAGCGCTATTACACAAAAGAAAAGGTAACAAAACAATATGTTGATTTGGTAAATAAAATATTATGAAGATACTTATAACCGGAATACACGGCTTTGTCGGAAGTAATATTGTCAAAGCTATGGGACGGAAGCATGAGATTTATGGTCTCGATATTGTTGCACCGGAAAAAGAGGGTGTGGTCAAGACCTTTTCCTGGAGTGATTTTGATGAAGATAAGGTGGTACAAGTAGATGCTATTATTCATCTTGCTGGCAAAGCGCATGATTTGAAAAAAACTTCTGGACCAGAGGTGTATTTTAAGGTAAATACGGGTCTTACCAAAAAAGTGTATGATTGGTTTCTTAAATCATCGGCAAAGAAGTTTATCTTTTTCTCTTCTGTTAAGGCTGCCGCTGATTTTGTTCCGGGCGATATTCTTACTGAGGATATTGTTCCTAATCCTGTAGGGCCTTATGGTGAGTCTAAAATTAAGGCTGAGGAGTATATATTATCGCATCCTGTGGCAGACAAGCAGGTGTATATCATGCGCCCTTGCATGATACATGGTCCTGGTAATAAAGGAAATCTCAATCTGCTTTATGGTGTGGTGAAGAGAGGAATACCTTGGCCTTTGGGAGCTTTTGAGAATCACCGTTGCTTTACCTCTATTGATAACCTTTGTTTTGTTATAGAAGGATTGCTTGCTAAAGATGTGGCTTCGGGTATTTATAATATGTGTGATGATGAGGCTTTATCAACTAATGATCTTATTACAGTTATTTGTAAAGCTTTGGGTAAAAAAACGCATATTTGGTATTTACCCAAGGGGCTAATGAACGTTATGAGCAGGATAGGAGATATCTTGCATCTGCCACTAAATTCAGAACGTTTGACTAAACTAACTGAAAATTATGTGGTAAGTAATACTAAGATAAAAAAAGCGTTGGGAGTGGATAAAATGCCTATACGTGCCGAAGAAGGTCTGACACAAACTATAAAATCATTTGTAAATACGAAATAAGTATGTTTACGTATCTGTTGATAGCAGTATTACTGTTTGTTCTTGAATTAGCCTATTTTAAAATTGCCGACAAGTATAATATCATAGACAAACCTAATTTACGTTCATCGCATACTTCTATTGTGTTGCGTGGCGGTGGTATCATTTTCTTGTTTGGAACTTGGCTTTATGTGGCCTTTTATGGTTTCACTTGTCTTTGGTTCTTATTAGGTCTCACGATGTTAGGTGGTATCAGTTTTGTTGATGATATTCACTCAGTACCCAACAAGTTTCGTCTGATTGTGCAGTTTACCGCTATGGTACTTATGTTTTACCAATGGGGTATTCTGCTGCCTGAATATTGGTGGATGATTGTCGTTGCACTCGTAGTATGTACTGGTATTATCAATGCTTATAACTTTATGGATGGTATTAATGGCATTACCGGTAGTTATTCATTGGCGGTGCTTATTCCGTTATTTATTCTCAATTTGCAGGAGGAGTTTGTCGACCGGAACTTTATTATTGTGACTTTGCTTAGTGTGCTGATATTCTGCTTCTTTAACTTCCGTACTAAGGCAAAATGTTTCGCGGGTGATGTGGGGAGTGTATCTATTGCATTTATTCTGCTTTACTTTTTAGGCTCTTATATATTAAAAAGCGGAAACTACTGGGCTATTCTGCTATTAATGGTATATGGTGTTGATAGTGTGCTTACTATCTTCCATCGAATATTATTGCATGAAAATATAGGCAAACCTCATCGTAAACATGTTTATCAATTGATGGCCAATGAATTGCATATTAAGCATGTGGTAGTGTCGACCATCTACATGGTTATGCAATTAATAATCTCTTTGGGGGCTATTTATTTGCCTATGAATAAGTATTTGTATTTAGTTGTAGTGCTGGTATTACTTTGTATCGTCTATGTCTTGTTCAAGAGAAAATATTATTATCTACACGAAGAATATCTACGTGCAAAAGTTAATGAGAAATAATTATGGAAATAAATGATAAGCTACTTGATGAACAGTTAGCTCAGGCGGGAACAAATGAGCGGCGGCGCATTAATCTTGATTTGCGTAATGGTGAAGGTGACACTTCTCAGCGTATGCTCAATGCCTTGCTACCGGGAACGCATGTTCCTATTCATCGTCATACTAAAACAATTGAGACTGTCATTCTGCTTAGAGGTCATATAACGGAACTTTTTTATGATGAAAAAGGTGTTGAATGTGCTCGGCATGAATTGAATCCTGCAAGTGGTATTTATGGCGTACAAGTACCTGCCGGAATGTGGCATACTCTTATTGTGCATGAGCCCTCTGTCATTATAGAAATGAAAGATGGAGCCTATGTGCCAATTACTATGGATGACATTTGGCAATATGAATAAGTCACAAAGCTCCCTATATAAATCGAATTTAATATCAGGTATGGGGAAAGAGTACAGATAGCAAAACTATACGTCAAGGTTTGACGTTGACAAAAGGTCGGGAAGAGTACAGTGGTATGTTCCTGACTTATACCCTCATATTAGCATGGAGCTGATATGATTTGTATGTGAGATATATCAACTGTCTGTGAAGATAGTTGATATATTTGTTAGAGCAGTGCTTTACGAAGGCTAAAGCATAGCTTTAGAGGTCGTAAAGCACTGCTTTAGGACTTATAAAGCACTGTGTTTGTTTGACGATGGGTGTGGCGGGTATGATGAGTTTATCAGGTGCGGTGGATATGGCGGGTACAGCAGGTACACTTTTTCGGGGCTCTCTATACACACGCACACGTGCGCGTATTATAAGTACGTGCGTACGTGTGTGTGGAAAAAATGCGGGGTGCATTTACTGTACCTTTTGTACCTGCGGAGCTGTTCATATAAAGTAAAAGGAGCAGGCGGGAAAAAGTTTCCTGCCTGCCTGCTTTTTGAACGGATATTTTTTGTAGCTTTGTGAAAAATATGATTGATATGGAAGCTTTGCAAAGATTATATCCCATAGGAATACAGACTTTTTCTGAAATTCGTGAGAAGAATTACCTTTATATCGATAAGACGGAATACGTTTATCGCATGACTCATTTTGCGAAATATGTGTTTCTGAGTCGTCCTCGCCGTTTTGGTAAGTCCTTGCTTACTTCTACTTTGCATAGTTATTTCTCTGGTCGTAAGGATCTGTTTCAAGGGTTGGCTATGGAAAGGTTGGAGAAAGAGTGGATAGAGTATCCGGTTCTTCATTTTGATATGAGCATGGCGAAGCATGTAGATAAGGAACGTTTGGAACGTTTGCTTGACTTTATGCTTTTAGACTATGAGCGGACCTTCGGCCTCGATACAACTGCCGGTGATGCTAATCTACGATTAACCCGTCTTATCAAGTGTGCTTATGAAAAGACGGGGAAAAAGGTTGTAGTTCTTATAGATGAATATGATGCTCCTTTGCTTGATGTGGTACATGAAAAGGAAAATCTAGGCGTATTACGTAATATCATGCGTAACTTCTATAGTCCTTTGAAGGCTTGTGATCCTTATCTGAAGTATGTGTTTCTGACGGGTATCACCAAGTTCTCTCAGTTGAGTATCTTTAGCGAGTTGAATAATATCAAGAATATCAGCCTGGATGAGCCATACGCTGCGATCTGCGGAATAACGGAGGATGAAATGCTAACGCAGATGAAAGAGGATATGGAGAGATTGGCCGCGAAATTGAATATTTCCTCTGAAGAGGTCTTGCTGAAGTTGAAGGAGAATTATGACGGTTACCATTTCACTTATCCGTCTCCCGACATCTATAATCCTTTCAGTCTGTTGAATGCTTTTGCGGACGGTAAATTTGGTTCTTACTGGTTCGGTAGCGGTACTCCTACATACTTGATAAAGATGTTGGAGAAGTTCGGTGTTGAACCTTCGGAGATTGGTAATAACCATGCGGAAGTTTCCGCTTTTGATGCTCCTACTGAAACAATGACTGATATTATTCCATTATTATATCAGAGTGGTTATATCACTATCAAGGATTATGATGAGAGTATTGACCTGTATACGTTGGATATTCCTAACAAAGAAGTGCGGTTGGGGCTAATGAAAAGCCTTTTACCTAATTACGTTGCCAGCAAAACTCGGGAAACGAATACCATGGTGGCTTATCTTTCGCGTGATATCCGTAATGATGATATGGATTCTGCGTTGCGTCGGCTGCAGACTTTCTTGTCTACCATTCCTTATTGTGACAATACGAGGTATGAAGGTCACTATCAGCAGATGTTCTACATCATTTTCAGCTTATTGGGTTCTTTTGTGGATGTTGAGGTCCGTACTCCCCGTGGTCGAGTGGATGTGGTGCTTCGTACGAAAGCCACGCTCTATGTGATGGAATTGAAGCTTGATAAGACTGCCGGTGAAGCAATGGAACAGATCAATCTGAAGAATTATCCTGAACGCTTCGCTTTGTGTGGGCTTCCGGTCGTGAAAGTGGCGATAAACTTTGATAGTGAACGTTGTACGATAGGAGACTGGATAATTGAAAAATAATAGTGGCTCTAAAGAAAATATAGATATTAATATGGAAGCTTTGCAAAGATTATACCCCATAGGGATACAGACTTTTTCTGAAATTCGTGAGAAGAATTACCTTTATATCGATAAGACGGAATACGTTTATCGCATGACTCATTTTGCGAAATATGTGTTTCTGAGTCGTCCTCGCCGTTTTGGTAAGTCCTTGCTTACTTCTACTTTGCATAGTTATTTCTCTGGTCGTAAGGATCTGTTTCAAGGGTTGGCTATGGAAAGGTTGGAGAAAGAGTGGATAGAGTATCCGGTTCTTCATTTTGATATGAGCATGGCGAAGCATGTAGATAAGGAACGTTTGGAACGTTTGCTTGACTTTATGCTTTTAGACTATGAGCGGACCTTCGGCCTCGATACAACTGCCGGTGATGCTAATCTACGATTAACCCGTCTTATCAAGTGTGCTTATGAAAAGACGGGGAAAAAGGTTGTAGTTCTTATAGATGAATATGATGCTCCTTTGCTTGATGTGGTACATGAAAAGGAAAATCTAGGCGTATTACGTAATATCATGCGTAACTTCTATAGTCCTTTGAAGGCTTGTGATCCTTATCTGAAGTATGTGTTTCTGACGGGTATCACCAAGTTCTCTCAGTTGAGTATCTTTAGCGAGTTGAATAATATCAAGAATATCAGCCTGGATGAGCCATACGCTGCGATCTGCGGAATAACGGAGGATGAAATGCTAACGCAGATGAAAGAGGATATGGAGAGATTGGCCGCGAAATTGAATATTTCCTCTGAAGAGGTCTTGCTGAAGTTGAAGGAGAATTATGACGGTTACCATTTCACTTATCCGTCTCCCGACATCTATAATCCTTTCAGTCTGTTGAATGCTTTTGCGGACGGTAAATTTGGTTCTTACTGGTTCGGTAGCGGTACTCCTACATACTTGATAAAGATGTTGGGCAAATTTGGTGTAAATCCTTCAGGGATCGGTCCCAAACAAGCGAAAGCTTCCATTTTTGATGCTCCTACCGAGACCATGACGAATATCGCTCCTTTGCTATATCAGAGCGGTTATATCACCATAAAGGATTATAATAAGATTCTGGACCTTTATACGCTTGATATTCCTAACAAAGAAGTTCGTCTGGGTCTTATGGAAAGCCTTCTTCCTAACTATGTGGGCAATGAGACCCCGGAAGCCACCACTATGGTTGCCTATCTTTTTTATGATATTCAGAACGGTGATATGGATTCTGCCTTGCGTCGTTTGCAGACTTTTTTGTCTACCGTTCCTTATTGTGACAATACTAAATATGAGGGGCATTACCAGCAACTCTTTTACGTCATATTCAGTCTGCTGAATTATTATGTAGATATTGAAGTCCGTACTCCCCGTGGTCGAGTGGATGTGGTGCTTCGTACGAAAACCACGCTCTATGTGATGGAGTTGAAGCTTGATAAGACTGCCGGTGAAGCTATGGAGCAGATCAACCTGAAGAATTATCCTGAACGCTTCGCTTTATGCGGGCTTCCGGTCGTGAAAGTGGCGATCAACTTTGATAGTGAACGCTGTACGATAGGAGAATGGAAATTACAGACTATTGATAAATGGTGAGTTACTATACGACTCATTCATAATTGGTAACTCTGAATAGATAGAGTTAGGGTGAATGACAGGCGGGAATAAAAATCCCGCCTGTTTTTGTTTGGTCGGCTACCGGATTTTATCTACCTTTGTAACTTAATTAAGTGCGTTTTTTATAAGCAAGAAAAAACATGATTCGAAAAATAATAAAAGCTCTTTGGATTTTATTGGCAATCGCAGTAGTGGCTGTCGTCATTATTTTTGTTTCTATTTCGAAAGGTTGGATCGGCTATATGCCTCCAGTAGAGGAACTGGAGAATCCAAGTTATAAATTTGCGACGGAGATCTTTTCTGAGGATGAGAAAGTGCTCGGTACTTGGTCTTATAGTAAGGAAAATCGTGTGTATACAGCCTACAAGGACTTGTCACCCAATATTATTAATGCGTTGATTGCGACAGAAGATGTTCGTTTTGCCGAACACTCGGGGATTGACGCTAAGGCGTTGTTCCGTGCATTTGTGAAACGTGGTTTGTTATTCCAGAAAAATGCGGGTGGGGGAAGTACTTTATCACAGCAGCTTGCCAAGCAGTTGTTTACGGAGAATGTGGCGAGAAATACTCTCCAGCGTCTTTTCCAGAAACCGATTGAGTGGGTGATTGCCGTAAAACTCGAGCGTTATTACACCAAAGAGGAAATTCTGAGTATGTACCTCAATAAGTTTGATTTCCTGAATAATGCTGTCGGTATTAAGACGGCTGCGCATACTTATTTTAACCGTGAACCGAAGGACTTGAAAATAGAGGAAGCGGCTACCTTGGTTGGTATGTGTAAAAATCCGTCACTCTATAATCCTGTTCGTTTCAATGAGCGTTCTCGCGGCCGTCGTAATGTGGTGCTTGAACAGATGCGTAAAGCGGGATATATTACTGAATCCGAATGTGATTCTCTGCAAGCGCTTCCTTTGAAATTGTCGTATAATCGTGTTGACCACAAGGAAGGTTTGGCTACTTATTTCCGTGAATACCTGCGTGGTGTGATGACAGCAACCAAGCCGGTGAAGAGTAATTATCGTGGTTGGCAAATGCAGAAATTCTATGAAGACTCCCTTTCTTGGGAAACGAATCCTCTGTATGGCTGGTGCGCGAAGAATAAAAAGAAGGATGGTTCGAATTATAATGTCTACACGGACGGACTGAAGATTTATACGACTCTCAACTCGCGGATGCAACAATATGCGGAGGAGGCGGTGGAAGAACATTTGAGTTATTTGCAACCTTTGTTTTTCAAAGAAAAAGTAGGAAGTAAGAATGCGCCATACGCAAGAGTGCTGCCTGCGAAACGGGTGGAAGAACTGTTGACGAAGGCCATGAAACAGACAGAGCGTTACCGGCTGATGAAAGAGGCGGGGAATTCTGAACAGGAGATTCGGAAAGCATTCGATACACCGCAGGAAATGACAGTCTTTTCGTGGACGGGAAGCAAGGACACGATTATGACTCCGATGGATTCAATCCGCTATTATAAATCATTCCTTCGTACTGGCTTTATGTCGATGGATCCTATGAACGGGCATGTGAAAGCTTATGTCGGAGGACCTAATTATACATATTTCCAATATGACATGGCGATGGTGGGGCGCCGTCAGGTAGGGTCTACTATCAAACCGTACTTGTATACGCTGGCTATGGAGAATAATTTTTCTCCTTGCGACCAGGTGCGTCACGTAGAGCAAACGTTGATTACAGAAACTGGGGAACCATGGTCGCCACGTAATTCCAATAAGAAGCGTTATGGTGAGATGGTTACTTTAAAATGGGGACTGGCTAATTCGGATAACTGGATTTCGGCTTATCTGATGGGCAAACTGAATCCGTATGAATTGGTGCGGCTGATCCATAGTTTCGGAGTGCGCAACAAGGCCATCGACCCGGTTGTTTCACTTTGTCTGGGACCTTGTGAGATTTCTGTCGGAGAGATGGTAAGTGCATATACTGCTTTTGCTAATAGGGGGATTCGGGTGGCTCCTTTGTTTGTGACCCGGATTGAGGACAGTGAAGGTAATGTGATTTCTACGTTTGCGCCACAAATGGATGAGGTGATCAGTACTTCAAGTGTATATAAAATGCTGGTCATGTTGCGTGCCGTTATAAATGAAGGAACGGGCGGACGTGTCCGACGTTATGGAATTACTGCGGATATGGGCGGAAAGACGGGGACGACAAATGAGAACTCGGATAGTTGGTTTATGGGCTTTACCCCTTCGTTGGTGTCCGGATGTTGGGTTGGAGGTGACGAACGTGATATCCACTTCGGATCGATGACATACGGACAGGGAGCTGCCGCCGCTTTGCCTATTTGGGCAAAATATATGAAGAAGGTATTTGATGACCCGACTTTGGGATACGATCAGCAGGAAACTTTTAAACTTCCGGAAGGATTCGATCCTTGTGCCGGTTCGGAGACTCCGGATGGCGAGGTGGAGGAAATGGGACTGGATGATCTTTTCAACTAAAAAGATGCACAAATACATTGTTTGCATAGGGAGCAACTACAATAGAACGGAGAATCTGACTTTTGCCAGGCAGAAACTGGCGGAACAGTTTTCTCCTATCTACCGGGCACCCGAGTTGGAGACGAAACCTTTGTTCTTCAAAAATCCGGCTTTGTTTTCCAATCAAGTGATTATGTTCTTTTCGGATAAGGATGAGGAACTTGTGAAGAGGATACTGAAAGACATAGAACTGGCTTCCGGTCGTCTGCCGGAGGATAAGAAGGAAGAGAAAGTCTGTTTGGATATTGATATACTTTTGTGTGATGATAAAATAATAAAACCGGAAGATTGGGAGAGGGAATATGTGCAGCAGTCATTATCCGCTCTTTATTCTTCATTATCTATTAAATAAATGAAATTTCTGGGAATTATACCTGCCCGTTATGCCTCTACCCGTTTCCCTGCGAAACCGTTGGCTATCTTGGGCGGAAAAACAGTGATACAGCGTGTGTATGAACAAGTAGCCGGAATTTTGGATGATGCGTATGTGGCTACTGATGACGAACGGATTGAGGAGGCGGTGAAAGCTTTCGGCGGTAAGGTGGTGATGACTTCTGTTCATCATAAAAGCGGTACGGACCGTTGTTATGAGGCTTGCGTCAAGATTGGAGGGGACTTTGATGTGGTAGTCAATATACAAGGGGACGAGCCTTTTATACAACCTTCGCAGTTGAATGCCGTGAAGACTTGTTTTAAAGATCCTACTACACAGATTGCTACATTGGTAAAGCCTTTTACTGCTGATGAGCCGTTTGCCGTACTTGAGAATGTGAACTCTCCCAAAGTGGTAGTCAATGCAAATTGGAATGCCCTGTACTTCAGTCGTTCTATCATCCCTTATCAGCGTAATGCCGAGAAGAAGGATTGGCTGAAAGGACATACCTACTATAAACATATCGGTTTGTATGCTTACCGTACGGAAGTGCTGAGGGAGATAACCGCACTACCGCAATCATCACTTGAGATAGCGGAATCGTTGGAGCAACTGCGCTGGCTGGAAAACGGGTATAAAATAAAAGTGGGGATCAGTGAAGTGGAAACGATTGGAATCGATACTCCACAGGACTTGGCGCGTGCAGAAGAATTTTTGAAAAATAGATTATAACGTTTATGGATCGCACGATACAGCCTGAGATACAACCTCTGAAAAATTTCCATATACAGACTCCTGTCAGGACAACGTTGCCGAATGGTATTCCGTTGGCTGTTATTAATGCCGGCGAACAGGAAGTGGTGCGTATGGATGTACTTTTCTCCGGAGGTCGCTGGCAGCAGTCGCAGAAGTTGCAAGCTTTGTTTACGAACCGTATGTTGCGCGAAGGTACGACGAAATATACGGCTGCCACCATTGCGGAGAAATTGGATTATTATGGTTCGTGGCTAGAACTCTCCAGTTCTTCGGAGTATGCTTATATCACTGTTTATTCATTGAATAAGTATTTAGCGAAAACGTTGGAAGTGGTAGAGTCGATGATTAAGGAACCACTGTTTCCACAAAAGGAGCTTCAAACTATTCTGGATACCAATATCCAGCAATATTTGGTCAATACCTCTAAGGTTGATTTTCTTGCACATCGTAGTTTGCTGAAGTCTCTTTACGGTGAACAACATCCATGCGGGAAAATAGTGATGGAGGAGGATTATCATACCATAACTCCAGAAGTGCTTCGTGAGTTTTATGAGCGGTATTACCATTCCGGCAATTGCTCCATTTTCTTATCCGGCAAGGTGACGGATGATATCATCAGCCGTGTAACGGATATTTTCGGGATTCCGTTCGGGCAATATCAATTACAGATGCCGAAGTTGAGTTTCCCATTTGCGGCTATACCTGAAAAGAGGATTTTTACGGAACGTGAAGACGCTATGCAGAGCGCAGTGAAAATGGGATGTACCACCATTACTCGCGAACATCCCGACTATCCGAAGCTGCGTGTGCTGATGACATTGTTCGGAGGTTATTTCGGTAGCCGTCTGATGTCCAACATTCGCGAAGATAAAGGGTATACTTATGGCATATCGGCAGGAGTAGTATTTTATCCGGATAGCGGCTTGCTGATTGTTTCGACGGAGACGGATAATGAATATGTGGAGCCGTTAATACAGGAAGTATATCACGAAATAGACCGGTTGCACCAGGATCCTGTATCTGCGGAAGAATTGAGGATGGTGCGCAACTATATGTTGGGAGAAATGTGCCGCAGTTATGAATCGCCTTTCTCTCTCTCGGATGCGTGGATATTTATAGCTACTTCCGGTTTGAAGGATGATTACTTCGCACGTTCTTTGCAAGCCGTAAACGAGATTACTCCTGCGGAAATACAGGATTTAGCGCAGCGTTATTTATGCAAAGAGACATTAAAAGAGGTCATTGCAGGTAAAAAGTTGTCATAATTTGCTTTCCGGTAAGGGGCTTTTTGGGAGAGAAATCGTATCTTTGTCCAAATCGTAATTCTAAAAATGAGTAACAACTAAAATAAATGAAGAAATATCTATATACTACACTTTTATTGGCTCTCCTAGCACAAGAGGGGGTAATGGCACAAGAAAATGAAGGGAAAAAGGGCGGATTCTTCGGAAAGATAAAAGATACATTCTCTACAGAAATAAAGATTGGCAACTATACTTTTAAGGATGGCAGTGTCTATACAGGAGAAATGAAAGGACGCAAACCAAACGGGAAAGGAAAGACGGTCTTTAAAAATGGGGATGTCTACGAGGGTGAATATGTGAAGGGGAAACGTGAAGGGTATGGCATCTATATGTTTCCTGACGGAGAAAAGTACGAAGGACAATGGTATCAGGACCAACAGCACGGAAAAGGTATTTATTATTTTATGAATAACAACCGTTATGACGGTATGTGGTATCAGGACTACCAGCATGGCAAGGGGACGATGTATTATCACAACGGTGACTTGTATGTAGGTGGTTGGGTGAATGATAAGCGTGAGGGTGAAGGTACGTATACTTGGGCGAATGGCGCTAAATATACCGGTCATTGGAAGAATGACAAGAAAAACGGTAAGGGTACTATGAACTGGGATGACGGATGTAAATATGAAGGTGACTGGAAAGATGATGTCCGTCATGGAAAAGGGGTATTTGAATATACTAACGGAGATAAATATGAGGGTGACTGGGCAGATGATATCCAGCATGGAAAGGGTACTTATTTTTTCCATACGGGAGATCGTTACGAAGGTTCTTATCTCTTGGGTGAACGTACGGGTGAGGGAATTTACTATCATGCTAACGGTGATAAGTATGTAGGTAACTTCAAGGATGGTATGCAAGATGGGAAAGGAACTTTTACCTGGTCGAATGGTGCTGTGTACGAAGGTGACTGGAAAAATAACAGACGCGAGGGTAAGGGTATCTACAAATGGAGCAATGGTGATGTGTATGAGGGGGATTGGAAAGATAACCGTCCGAATGGTGAAGGTACTTTAAAGACTGTTGCGGGTATGCAATATAAAGGTGGCTTCGTTGATGGATTGGAAGAAGGCCAAGGGGTTCAGATTGATAAAGACGGCAACCGTTTCGATGGTTTCTTCAAACAAGGAAAGAAGAATGGTCCTTTTGTGGAAACTGATAAAGACGGGAAGATAATCAGAAAGGGAACATACAAATTCGGAAGACTTCAATAAAGTTGAAAATTGAGAGTTGGAAGTTGAAAGTTGGCTGCGCAATGGAGACAGCGTTATCAAATAAAAATAATCACAGGTTTAGTTTTTACCTTACCTGCGATTATTTTTTTATTTAGTTGAAAATGAAGTTTCGACTAGATGATGTACTGTGAGCTGATTGACTCGTTATTCATAACTCGTTTGATTGTCTCAGCAAACATATCGGCGATACTTAACTGTTTTACTTTCGCACACTTCTTTGCGTAAGGAATGCTGTCGGTAAATACCATTTCTGTCAGACCGGATTCCTGTACACGGAATGAAGCGGGATCGGACATTACGCAGTGACTGGCGATAGCACGTACAGACTTTGCACCGGCTTCCAACATAATGTTGGCTGCTTTGGTGATTGTTCCGGCTGTGTCTACGATATCGTCGATCAATACTACATTTTTATCTTTCACATCACCGATGATCTGCATGGAAGCAACTTCATTGGCTTTCTCACGCGACTTGTTGCAAAGTACCAACGGTACACCGAGATATTTGGAGAAAGTGCTGGCACGTTTTGAACCTCCTACGTCCGGTGTAGCAATCACCAGATCCTCCAATTTCAATGACTGGATGTAGGGGAGGAATACGGCTGACGCATACAGGTGGTCTACCGGAATATCGAAGAATCCCTGAATCTGGTCTGCGTGCAGGTCCATAGTAATCAGTCGGTCGATACCTGCAACGGAAAGCAGGTCGGCTACTAGTTTAGCTCCGATAGATACACGAGGTTTGTCTTTTCTATCCTGACGAGCCCATCCGAAATAGGGAATTACAGCTACAATGCTCTTTGCTGATGCACGTTTTGCCGCGTCAACCATCAGGAGAAGTTCCATTAAGTTGTCTGAGTTTGGGAATGTGGATTGAACCAAGAATACATGGGCGCCACGAATTGATTCCTCATATGAAACAGCAAATTCGCCATCGGCAAAATGGGTAATGTTCATATTTCCCAGAGGACAATTCAGGCTTGCGCAGATTTTTTCTGCAAGATATCTCGAGTTTGTTCCCGAGAATACCATAAAGGGTGCTTTTTCGCTCATTTTGTAATAGATGTTTTACCTATTTGTTAATTTGCCTGCAAAGGTAGGAATTTCTCTTATTATTTAGAAGGACTTATTGTATAAAAAATCATTTTCTCTCCAACTTATCGGAAATATTTGTAGATTTGCGTAATTAATGGATAGTTGACGATGGATAATGAAAAGGATTTCTTTAAATAATAATGTCCGAAGAATAGGTAATGAGGCACAGCATAGCTCATTATCGATTATTTATTATCCGTTATTTATTCTGATAATTCTTTCTTTGTTCTTCTCGTGCACTGATATGGTGCCGACTAAAGAGGTGCGTTTGATTGATTCGGTTAATGGAACAGCGTATGCTTATCGTTACCGAAACCTGGATTCTTCTTATAAATATGCCGAACAGGCTTATAGTAAGGTGAACTTTTATAAGTCGGGGAAAGCGGAAGCTTTAAATAATCTGGGATTCTGGGCTTTTATGAATATGGATTTTGACCGTGCCGAAGCATTTCATAAAGAGGTCTATAAACTGACTAAAAACGAGCTTGAGCTTTTGATTGCCGATATCGGACTGATGAAAATCTGTCAGAGGACGGCAATGAACAAAGAATTTTATGATTATAGGAACAGTGCGTTGAGACGAATGAAACGTATTCGTGAGGAAAGTGATTTGTTTGCCGACAGGCACGAAAAGCTTCGGCTGGATTATGCTTTTACAGAGTTCTTTATTGTTTCCGCCATTTATTACTATTACCTTCAGCAACGACAGGAAGCGATTGCGTCGCTCAGTCATATTCCGGAAGAGGAAGCATTGGCGGATACTAATCAATTGCTTTACTATCATTATCTTAAAGGGGCCGCTTCTCTGGTTGAAGCAAAGACACCGGAAGAGAGAAAACTACGTGAGTTTGATCATTTATATTATACTTGGCGGACGGCTGTTCAGAGCAATCATCCTTATTTCGAAGGAAATGGTTTGCAAGGTCTTGCCAACTTGATGGCTTCTTCCGATAGTTTCGAGTTTTTCCAGACAAGGAGAGGACATATGCTGGAGCAGTTTGCTTTGCCGGTAGATTCTCTTTTACCTTTGCGCATGGCACAACTCGCGCTTGAAAGGTTCCGCCAATATAATGACTTGTATCAGATTGCCGGAGCGTATGTTTCTATCGGAAAATATCTGAATGCGCACGGACGATATTCGGAAGCGCTGGATACACTCACGAAAGCGTTGGATTGTGTGAATCGCCATCATATACTTTATTATCATCATGAAGCGGATACACTGGATAAGCTGCATACGTTTGCAGAAGGTGATACTACCTATACGGGAGTGCCTTGGATTGCGCAGGAAAATGTGAAGACCGTTCCTGAATGGATTTCAAGGATTCGGGAACAATTGAGTGTATCGTATGCAGGGCTCGGAATGAAATATGCTTCTGATTATAATCGGAATATTTATCTGGATATTTTGAATTTTACCCGCCAGGACAAGGAACTGGAAAGTCGTTATGTGTCATTGGAAGCCGGTTCGCGACAGATGACGCTTGTACTTTCTCTGGTGATTGCCGGATTGGTATTGGTGGTGATTTTCTGGTGGTTCTTTAATAAGCGTTCTAAAATAAGAAACCGGTTGGATGTGGAACGTTTGCAGCAGATTTTAGGACTCTGCCGGGATATTACTTCATCCATCCCAATGAATGTCCCTTTGATTCAGCAGGGGATAGATCAGTTGTTTGGAAAGGGACGTATGAAATTGGAAATATCGGAGGAAGGTAAGGCGACGTTGTGCTCTGGATATCGGCTGAGCCGCGACGAGAAGGCTTTGGTCCACGTGTTGGAGCCTTATATTATTTGGGCGGCTGACAATGAGCAGATGGTGGAAGCATTGAGTGACGAGCGGATGCAATTGGAAAAACAGCGGTATATCTATGAGCAGCATATTGCCGGAAATAAACGCCAGAACTTGATAAAAAAAGCCTGTATGGCTATCGTAAATGGTATCAATCCGTATATTGACCGTATTCTGAATGAAGTACATAAGTTGACGGAACGGGGATATATCGATGATGAAAAGATCAAGAAAGAGAAGTACCAGTATATCGACGAATTGGTTACTACGATCAATGAATATAATGATATTCTGGCTCTCTGGATTAAAATGAAGCAAGGAACGCTCAGTTTGAATATTGAGACATTCGGCCTCAATGAGTTATTTGAACTGGTAGGGAAAGGACGGCGTGCTTTTGAGATGAAAAAACAGACTTTGGAGATTGAACCGACCGTTGCCACGGTGAAGGCCGACCGTGCATTGACTCTGTTTATGATTAATACGATGACGGAGAATGCGCGTAAATATACTCCGGAAGGTGGGAACATCAAGGTATACGCGTGTATGACGGATACTTATGTGGAGATTTCCGTAGAAGATAACGGACGAGGTATTTCAACGGAGGATGTGGAGCGTATCATTGGTGAGAAGGTGTATGATTCGCGCGTAATCGGGATGAAGAATGCAGAGGATCCGGAGGAACTGAAAGAAAACAAGGGGAGTGGCTTCGGATTAATGAACTGTAAGGGAATCATTGAGAAATATAAGAAGACGAATGATTTGTTCCGTGTGTGTGCTTTCAATGTGGAAAGTGAATTGGGTAAGGGGAGTCGTTTCTATTTTCGTTTGCCTTTAGGGATACGTAAGATAGTCGGTGTATTGCTTTGCCTGTTGCTTCCGGTAGGGATGGTGTCGTGTGTGCATGATTCTATTTCCCCCATGCTGCAGGAAGGAGATTCGATAGTTGTGGTTACGGATTCGGTATATGAGGATTTGCTGGATGCTGCGTCGGACTATGCAAATGCGGCATATTTTGCTAATGTGGATGAAGAATATGAACTAGCTTTGCAGTATATCGATTCGGCTATGATGTTATTGAACGAGCATTATGAGAAATATGCACGGGCGGAACATCCGCATCGTTATATGAAATTGGTCGGTGAGGGGATACCTGCCGAGATTAGTTGGTGGAATGAGTTGTTTGACTCGGATTATCATGTGATTCTGGACATAAGAAACGAAGCGGCAGTCGCTTTTCTGGCTTTGAAACAACTGGATGCGTACAGTTATAATAATTCGGCATTTACGGATTTGTATAAGTTGCAAGGAGAAGATCAGACGTTGGAGGCATATTGCAAGCAGTTGGAACGTTCGAATACGAACAAGACGGTGGGGATCATTTTATGTTTTGTCCTGTTGGTGGTTTTGTTGGTCGGGTACTATTTTCTGTATATGCGCAAGCGGCTGCAGAACCGACTGAATCTTGAACAGGTGCTCGAGATAAATCAAAAAGTGTTTGCAGCCTCTTTGGTCAGACCACAGGAGCAAGAGGATGCAGAAGCACTCCAACGAGAGGAGAGTACGCTGAAGGAAATCCCGCAACGCATAGTGGATGAAGCATTCGGGTCTGTAAATGAATTGCTTACGATTGACCGGATGGGTATTGCAGCGTATAATGAAACGACGCATAGGCTGGAATACGCTTCATGTCCCGGTCAGGAGATGCCGGAGATGGTACAGCAATGTTTTGATTCCGGTGAATATCTTGAACGACGGCATTATCTGGCTATTCCATTGAAGGTGGAAGCGGGAGGGGAACACCAGTGTGTCGGTGTGCTTTATCTGGAACGCAGGGAAGGGTCGGAGCAGGAAACAAATCGTCTGTTGTTTGAATTGGTGGCACGCTATGTGGCGATTGTGATATTTAATGCGGTGGTGAAATTGGCTACGAAATATCGGGATATTGAGTCGGCGCATGAAGAGGCACGACGTGCTCTTTGGGAAGACAGTATGTTGCATGTACAAAATATGGTATTGGATAATTGCCTGTCTACGATTAAACATGAAACAATTTATTATCCGAATAAGATCAAACAAATTGTCGGTAGGCTCAATATGCAGAATATTTCAGAGAAGGAAGAACGTGAGGCTGTGGAGACAATGACCGAATTGATTGAATATTATAAAGGAATCTTTACGATTCTAAGTTCGTGCGCTTCCCGTCAGTTGGAAGAGGTTACTTTCCGGCGGGTGGTGATTCCTGTACAGGAACTTTTGGATACTGCCGGAAAATACTTCAGAAAGTCAATGAAGAATCGGACGGAGAGGATAGAACTGGAGATAGGAACGGTGGACGCAAAAGTGATAGGAGATCTGAATCAGTTGCGCTTCCTATTGGAAAACCTGATTGACGAAGCGTTGGCGGTTCACGAAGATGGTCTGTTGCGTTTGCAGGCACGGCAGGATGATGAATATATTCGCTTTCTTTTTGCGGATACAAGACGCGAGAAGAGTATGGAGGAACTGAACCTGTTGTTTTATCCGAATCTGGCACGTATGACTGCCGGTGAAAAAGGGGAGTTGCGTGGTACGGAATATTTGGTCTGTAAACAGATTATCCGCGATCATGATGAGTTTGCAGGACGCAGGGGATGTCGTATTAATGCCGAACCTGCTGCAGATGGAGGATTTACGGTTTATTTTACTGTACCGCGTAGATAAAATAAGGAAAACACATAAAAGTTTTTAGATAAGGAAATGGAAGAACAGAAATTTAAAGTAATTATTGTAGAGGATGTAAAATTGGAGTTGAAAGGCACGGAGGAGATATTCCGTCACGAAATACCGAATGCGGAAGTGATCGGTACCGCCATGACAGAGAATGAATTCTGGCCCTTGATGGAAGCCCAACTTCCTGATTTGGTTTTGCTGGATCTGGGTCTGGGGGGCTCTACCACTATCGGAGTAGATATTTGTCGGAATATATTCAAACGTTATAAGGGGGTTCGTGTGCTGATCTTCACCGGTGAGATCTTGAATGAAAAATTATGGGTGGATGTGCTGAATGCCGGTGCCGACGGAATTATTCTCAAGACAGGAGAGCTGCTTACTAAAACGGATGTACAGGCTGTAATGGATGGAAAGAAGCTAGTGTTCAATTATCCGATTCTAGAAAAGATTGTAGACCGTTTTAAGAAGTCTGTCGCTAATGATGCAAAACGTCAGGAGGCGGTTATCAGTTATGATATTGATGAATATGACGAGCGTTTTCTCCGTCATTTGGCATTAGGATATACGAAGGAGATGATTGCAAATCTGAAAGGTATGCCCTTCGGTGTGAAATCATTGGAAAAACGGCAGAATGACCTTATCGGACGTCTTTTCCTGAATGGAGAGCGGGTGGGGGTGAATGCTACCCGGTTGGCTGTGCGTGCATTGGAATTGCGCATTATTGATCTGGATAATCTGGAGCCTGATGATGAATAACTAAGGAAAGCTGACGAAGAATAAATCCTGAAAAGCGATGAAGACAAAATGGCGTATGCCCCATCCTGCTACGATGTTTATGCTGTTGACGATGGCAGTGGTTTTTCTTTCATGGATATGCGATATCTATGGGTTAAAGGTGACATTGCCGCAAACCGGTGAAGACATTCGTGTGCAAAGTCTGTTGAGTCCGGAAGGTATTCGCTGGTGGTTGCGCAACGCAATTAAGAATTTTACAGGATTTGCTCCTTTGGGGATGGTAATCATCGCGATGTTCGGACTTGGGGTTGCCCAACATTCCGGGTTTATTAATGCGTGTATCCGTTTGGGGGTGGGGAACAGGAAAGAGAAAAAGAGAATTATTCTTTGGGTAATTGTTCTAGGGTTATTATCGAATGCCATTGGTGACGGTGGGTATATAATTTTGTTGCCTATTGCTGCTATGTTGTTCCAATGGGTAGGTCTCCATCCGATTGCCGGAATTGTAACGGCTTATGTTTCCGTTGCGTGTGGATATAGTGCCAATATTGTATTAAGTACGATGGACCCGTTATTAGCTCATACCACACAAGAGGCTGCTTTAGCGCAGACTGGATATCAAGGGAACACCGAACCTCTTTGCAATTATTTCTTTATGAGTGCTTCTACGGTGGTTATTACTGCTATTGTTTATTGGGTGACTGAGAAATGGCTTATTCCTAAGTTAGGGAATTATGAAGGGGGGATAAAGGTAGAAGCTTACCGGCCTCTGTCCCGCAAAGAACGGCGTGCTATTATGATCTCTATTGTTGTGGCAGCTATTTATGTGGCTCTTATTTTGTGGCTTACTTTTTCTTCTTACGGGATTCTACGTGGGGTAAACGGTGGTTTAATGCATTCACCTTTTATTGCAGGTATTTTGTTTCTTCTTTCATTGGGAGCCGGTATCACAGGAATGGCATACGGCTTCAGCTCCGGTCGTTATCGTACGGATAATGACGTCATAGAAGGGTTAACGCAACCCATGAAACTTCTTGGTGTTTATTTTGTAATTGCTTTTTTTGCAGCACAGATGTTTGCATGTTTCGAGTATTCACATCTGGATAAGTGCCTTGCCATCATGGGAGCGGAACTGCTTTCTTCTTTTGAACCTGCTCCATTGGCTGCTTTGGTATTGTTTATCCTGTTTACAGCAACTGTCAATCTTATTATGGTATCTGCTACCTCTAAATGGGCTTTTATGTCTTTCATATTTATTCCGATGTTTGCGCAAATGGGGATTACTCCGGACATTGTACAATGTGCTTTTCGCATAGGGGATAGCTCGACCAATGCAATCACTCCTTTCTTGTTTTATATGCCTTTGGTATTGACTTATATGCGGCAATATGACAAGCGAATTACGTATGGAGTTTTGCTTAAATATACTTGGAGATATTCACTGGATATCTTGTTTGCCTGGACATTATTGTTTGTTGTCTGGTATTTGTTGGAGATACCGGTCGGACTGTAAAATGTTTAATATCAGTCATTTAAAAGAAACATCCGATAACGTTTAACTGTTATCGGATGTTAAAAGTGATTCCGTTGCGATTCGAACGCAAGACCCACGCCTTAGAAGGGCGTTGCTCTATCCAGCTGAGCTACGGAACCATCCTTATTTGCGGATGCAAAGGTAGTGCTTTTTGTGGAATATCAAAAACTTTTGGCTGATTTTTTATTTGTATTTTTCTTTTTGGTTATGAATCAGCTATTTATAGAATACAAATATTGGGTGTCTTCTATATATGGTAGGATAATTAAATAGAGGAATGCCCTTTTTACGAAGAATAACGAACGTTATATAGGTTTCAAAAAGCTCAAAAAACTTAAATAGGGTTGTGTTTTTCTATTATAAGGTTTACTTTTGAACGATAAACAACTAAAAAACACATAAAGTTATGAAGAAATTTATTTTTTTATTTGCATTTTGTATTACTGTTACTAACATTTTTGCACAGACCGACCCTAACCAAATTAAAAAAGAAGGAAATGACGCATTCAATGCTAAAAATTATCCCGTAGCGTATGCTAAGTTTAGTGAATACTTGAAGCAAACTAATAATCAAGATTCTGCAACAGCTTATTATTGTGGTATGGCTGCCGATGAGATAAAGAAATATGCCGAAGCTGTTACTTATTTTGATATAGCAATTCAAAAGAAGTTCAATATAGGGAATGCATACGCTCGTAAGGCTGCGGCTTTGGATGCGTTGAAGAAAACTGACGAATATGTGGCTACATTAGAAGAAGGCTTGAAGGTAGATCCTAACAATAAGGTAATGGTGAAAAATTATGGTCTTCACTTTTTGAAAGCAGGGCTTGCCGCTCAGAAAGCAGGTAAGGCAGAAGAAGCAGAAGAAAACTTTAAAAAAGTAATTCCTTTGAATCATAAGACATACAAAACGAATGCATTGTATAGTTTGGGTGTTTTGTGTTACAATGATGGAGCTAATATTTTAAAGAAAGCTGCTCCTTTGGCAAACTCTGATGCGGATAAATATGCTGCGGAAAAAGAGAAAGCTGATGCCAGATTCAAAGAAGCGGTAGATTATCTGGAAGAAGCTGCTAAAATATCTCCGGAGAATGCAAACGTTAAGAAAATGCTTCCTCAAGTGAAAGCTGCAATGAAGTAAATTGGACTATCATATAAAGAACTAGGAAGGGTTACCGATAGACATTGTCTGGGTAGCCCTTTTTTATAGTTATCTTTCTCTACCGGTTTTATAACTATAATTAACTGAAATATGCAGGTCTGTACTGAACAAAAATCTCATTTGTACTGTTATATTTATGTGTTTTTCATAGTATTAGATATAAGATTAATTAAAGAGATTGTACTCCACTTGTGAAAGCTAAAGTACATCAGAGACAGAAGAGTCTGTTTTTTTGATAAATGTGTTAGAGCATCGGTTTACTAAGCCGATGCTTTTTTTATCTCCTTTTGTGTCCTTTTGTAGTTTATATGAAATAAAATTTGTACGTTTGTAGGGTAATAATAGAAAATGATAAAGATGAACATACCTGTTATCTTTCAGTTTTTAAAAGATCTTTCTGCGAATAATAATCGCGAGTGGTTTAATGAGCATAAAGCGGAATATGAATTGGCTCGTGCTGAGTTTGATAACTTTCTGGCAACAGTGATTGCCCGTATATCTCTGTTTGACGAAACGATTCGGGGAATTCAACCCAAAGACTGTACTTATCGTATTTACCGGGATACCCGCTTTTCTGCTGATAAAACACCCTATAAAATACATTTTGGAGGATATATTAATGCGAAAGGCAAGAAATCAAATCATTGCGGATATTATGTGCATTTGCAACCGAATGGTTCTATGCTTGCCGGAGGAAGTCTCTGTCTACCTTCAAATGTCTTAAAAGCTGTCCGGCAATCTATTTATGATAATATTGAAGAATTTGTTGCTATTGCAGAAGACCCGGAATTTAAGAAATATTTTCCGGTGATAGGGGAGGATTTCTTGAAAACCGCTCCTAAAGGCTTTCCGAAAGATTTCAAGTATATTGACTATTTGAAGTGCAAAGAATACATCTGTTCTTATAATGTCTCTGATAGTTTTTTTACTCAATCTGATGTGTTGGAGCAAATAGACAAGGTGTTCCGGCAATTCAAACGGTTTGCCGATTTTATTAATTACACTATTGATGATTTTGAATAATACCTAAAATATAAACTTTAAAATTGAACTTGATATGGTAGTAGATACTTTAGAAAATCTGGAGAAATATGCGTCTTTGAATCCGTTGTTTGCACAAGCTATTGAGTTTTTAAAATCTCATGATCTTCAGGCTATGGAAATAGGTAAGACGGAGTTGAAAGGAAAAGATTTGTTGGTAAATATAGCACAAACCAAGCCTAAAACTAAGGAAGAAGCCAAGCTGGAGACACATCGTGATTTTATTGATATTCAGATTCCATTGTCAGGAACGGAAATCATGGGATATACCGCTGCAAAAGACTGTATTCCGGTAGATGCGCCTTATAATGCAGAAAAAGATATTACTTTTTTTGAAGGATTAGCTGAAACTTATATCACTGTGAAGCCGGGAATGTTTGCTATTTTCTTTCCTCAAGACGGACATGCCCCCGGCATTACTCCGGAGGGTGTGAAGAAAGTAATAGTAAAAGTAAAAGCATAATCTAAATTCAATTCTGATATGGAAAAGACACTTAATCTTATCAAAAATGACCCATGGCTGAAGCCTTTTGCTGATGCAATCACAGGCCGTCATCAATATGTGCTGAACAAGGAGGCCGAATTAACTAATAAAGGAAAGCAAACTCTTTCGGACTTTGCATCGGGATATCTTTACTTCGGATTGCATCGTACTGCCAAAGGATGGACTTTTCGTGAATGGGCGCCGAATGCTACACATATTTATATGGTAGGTACATTCAATAATTGGGAAGAAAAAGCTACTTACAAGTTGAAGAAACTGAAGAATGGAATTTGGGAAATCAATCTTCCGGAAGATGCTATTCATCATGGAGACTTGTACAAACTGAATATATATTGGGATGGCGGTCAAGGTGAACGTATTCCAGCTTGGGCTACACGGGTGGTTCAGGATGAACAGACAAAAATATTCAGTGCGCAAGTGTGGGCTCCGGAGAAGCCCTATAAATTTAAGAAGAAGGCATTTAAGCCTACCACTAATCCTTTGTTGATTTACGAATGCCATATTGGCATGGCACAACAGGAAGAGAAAGTTGGAAGCTATAATGAATTTCGTGAAAAGATACTTCCGCGTATCGCAAAGGAAGGATACAATTGCATTCAGATCATGGCTATTCAAGAACATCCATACTATGGGAGTTTCGGTTATCATGTATCTAGTTTCTTTGCTGCTTCTTCCCGTTTTGGTACTCCTGACGAATTGAAAGCCTTGATTGATGCGGCACATGAGATGGGAATTGCTGTAATTATGGATATCGTTCATTCTCATGCTGTAAAGAATGAGGTGGAAGGTTTAGGCAATTTTGCTGGTGATCCGAACCAGTATTTCTATCCGGGCGGGCGTCGCGAACATCCGGCTTGGGATTCTCTTTGTTTTGATTATGGTAAGAATGAAGTGATTCATTTCCTATTGTCTAACTGTAAGTTTTGGCTGGAAGAGTATAAGTTTGACGGATTCCGTTTTGATGGGGTAACGTCTATGTTATATTATAGTCACGGTTTGGGAGAGGCGTTCTGTAATTATGGAGATTATTTCAACGGACATCAAGATGATAATGCGATTTGTTATCTGACGTTGGCTAATGAGGTGATTCACCAGGTTAATCCGAAAGCTATCACAATTGCAGAAGAAGTTTCCGGTATGCCGGGATTGGCTGCGAAAGTAGAAGACGGTGGTTACGGATTTGATTATCGCATGGCTATGAATATTCCGGATTACTGGATTAAGACGATTAAAGAAAAGATTGATGAGGACTGGAAACCTTCCAGTATGTTCTGGGAAGTCACCAATCGTCGCCAGGATGAGAAAACCATATCGTATGCGGAGAGTCATGACCAGGCATTGGTGGGAGATAAGACGATTATTTTCCGTTTGATTGATGCTGATATGTATTGGCATATGCAGAAAGGGGATGAAAATTATGTAGTCAATAGGGGTATTGCCTTACACAAAATGATCCGTCTGCTGACAGCCTCTACAATCAATGGAGGATATTTAAACTTTATGGGCAATGAGTTCGGTCATCCGGAATGGATTGACTTCCCGCGCGAAGGTAATGGATGGTCTTGCAAATATGCCCGTCGCCAATGGAATTTGGTAGATAATAAGGATCTTACTTATCATTATATGGGAGACTTTGATGCGGAAATGCTGAAAGTAATCAAGAGTGTAAAAAACTTCCAGGCAACACCTGTTCAGGAAATCTGGCATAATGATGGTGATCAGGTATTGGCATATGGTCGTAAGGATTTGATATTCGTCTTCAATTTTAATCCGAAACAGTCGTTCACCGATTATGGTTTTCTGGTGACTCCGGGTGCATACGAAGTTATACTGAATACGGATAATGTCTCGTTTGGAGGAAATGGCTTGACCGATGATTCTATCGTTCATTTTACAAATGCTGATCCGTTGTACAAAAAAGAAAAGAAAGAGTGGTTAAAACTCTATATACCTGCACGTACTGCTGTAGTGCTTAGAAAGAAGAAATAACTCTTTCCACACAAAATAGAAGCCCCTGCAAATCATTACATCTGCGGGGGCTTTTTTCTCTATGCACTCTTTTTAGTTAAGAAAAAATGTACTTGGACCGAGAATATCATGTAAATAACTCACGTTGCGGGTTTTCAACAAAACGCCCTGTGGAGTATAGAATAACTGATATTTAATGTCGACATTATCCTGGCCTACTTTAATCACTATAATGGCTTGCCATTTTGGGAATTCGACCATCGTTACATTATCTACCACCCAGCTTGCGTAAGATCCGGATACGAAAGCATTATAAACGGCAGGCGATAAACGGTCGAGGCTGACGAAGTCAGTCTGTGTCATAGCCCATTGCCCTTGAGTATTAAACCATACGTTTTTAGTGAATCCGTTCATTACAAAATTGGCACAATAATATCCATCATCTTGTGACCAAGCTATATCATTAGCCTTTGGATACATTTTCTTGAAAGTTGACTGAATATTACCGGGAGGAGTATTGGCAAAAGTGGATACGGATATTATCAAAAGTAACGCGACTGTCCAAATATTAATTTTTTTCATAAGCTTTGAGTTTAGAGGATTATTAATTGTCTACTTAAAACAGCCTTTTTGAATATTTGTTTGAATGATGTGCATAAAATGAGAGTGTATAGTCTAATACGTGATTTTTAGAATCTTTCCGTTGTAAGCTCCCACTGCAATCTCTGTTGGTTTATATGGTAACAAACAGATCTCTTCTTTAGCCCCCGTCATCAGGTCAACCGCTTGATAGCTTTCCATTTGAGGAATTTGCAAGAAATCGAAAGCATGTGAAGGAATATTGATTGCGACGTCTACTAATTGACTATCGAAATTGATAACGAAAAACAACAGTTCATTTTTATATTTTCTCATGAAAGTATATTGCTTATGCTCATTGAAACGCCATCCGTTAATGTTAGCATACATCAAATCAAAGAATACTCCTTGCGTGATTGCCGGTTCTTCATTACAAAGTGTAAGTACCTTCTGATAGATATCATATAGGTATTTATGATCTTCGGTGAGCATTTTTCCATCAAACTTACCTCCGTTGCGCCAACGACGGATAGTCTCTACACTCCAGTAGTCAAAGATGGTGGTTCGTCCGTCTCTTCCGCTGAATCCTTCATTATCCATACCCATTTCTCCAAACTCCTGCCCAAAGTAAATCATCATGGGATTTGTATTCATACAGGCGGAAACAATGAGTGCCGGGACGCCTTTACGCGGATTACCGGCAAAGAAATCAGAAGCGATGCGTTGTTCGTCATGATTCTCAAGGAAATTAAGCATTCTTTTCTCAATCCCGTTCAGACTTTGCCAGCAATGTGTAATGGCGGTAGCAGATTCATATCCGCAGGCTACATTTCTTAAAGTATCATATAATCCTACTTTATCATACAAATAATCAAATTTTCCACGGAACAGATAGTTGCGGTATTCATTCGGATTGTAGACTTCTGCGATAAAAATAATTTCGGGATAAGCTTCTTTTACTTGTGGAATAGCCCATTCCCAAAACTCTACGGGGACCATTTCCGCCATATCGCAACGGAAGCCATCAATATTTTTTGATGCCCAGAAAAGAAGTATATCCAGCATCTTTATCCATGTATCCGGAGTCGGGGAGAAGTGACAGGTACCACCGTTTTGATAATCCACTCCGTAATTCAGTTTAATTGTCTCATACCAGTCATTGATATTAGGAGTAGCGTCAAAACGATTATTTCCGGTCGCTTTGGCCGGAAATTCATGGTAAGGCTCTGCAGCGCCGTTTTTCATGTCAAACTGAGCGCGAAGCTCAGCCTGAGGAATATAATAAAAATTGTTGTACGGACTGAAAGCCAAACTTGAATCATCGTTGACTCCCAATTCTGTCGTTCCGTCGGGCTGTGCATCCGAATGGTATTGACGGGCTACGTGGTTGGGCACAAAGTCTATAATCACTTTTAGCCCTGCACGATGAGTACGGTTCACCAGATTCTCAAATTCTTTCATGCGTCCCGGCACATCATTTGCCAAGTCGGGGTCAACATCATAATAATCTTTGATAGCATAGGGTGATCCGGCCTTGCCTTTCACAACGGCAGGGTGGTCAGGCGCGATGTTGTAACGGCGATAATCTGTTTGTGTGGCATGTTCGATAATGCCTGTATACCATATATGTGTGCTACCTAATTTTTTTATTTCTCCTAGTGCTTTCAGTGTGAAATCCGCCATTTTTCCACAACCGTTGGTACTGATATCCCCATTGTAAACACAGTGATTGTTATTATTTCCAAACAGGCGTGTGAACACTTGATAGATAATTATTTTCTTTTCGTCATTCATATCGAGTAGATTTTTATATTTATTGTTATTTGGAGGAAAAATATGGATTATCTCCATATATTCCCTTTTTCTTCCAATAATTGGTTGAGTACCTCGTTGGCAGTACTATATCCTTGTTCAAAGATTTCTTCTGCTTTTTCTAGTTCCGTATTGCTGTATCCGTATAAATTATAAGGCTCGATCAATAAATCGCATTTTTCTCTTTCGGGAAAAGTATTTGCACGGAACATAAAATGGAATGAACGCATAGCGATACTTACAATATTCATTTTATAATCTTGTGCCATGATAGGACTTACATTGACAGCCACTACTTTATCACAAATCCTGCGAAGAGTAGAAACCGGAAGATTCATCATCAGCCCGCCATCTACATAATTAGTGCCTTCTATGTTGACAGGAGCGAACATGACAGGCATACAGCAGGAAGCGGCTACCCGCTCCGCTATGGTGCCACGATGGAAATGAACCATACGTCCGTGGTCGAGATCGGTTGCGGTGATAATCAAAGGGATTTGTAAATCCTCCAGATTCTTAGCCTTTAAGTTTGTTCGGAGAAAATCAATAAACTCACAAAGGTCGAATAGCCCTTTCTTGGGAATAACCAATTTTGTTAAGTCCTGAAATTTATGTCCGGAGAAATAATCGAGAACTTTATGAGGTTCATTACCATCCGCGTAGAATACTCCTGCGAGTGCTCCGGCACTTACTCCGGAGATAATATCCGGTTTGACATCATGCTCCAAAAGAGCCTGCATTACTCCCAAATGGGCAAATCCTTTAATAAATCCTCCGCTTAGAGCATAGCCAATCTGATATTTCCGACTATTCCAGCTGTTTGTAAATACCTCCATGAGTTACTTTTTCGTTAGTTCGGCACGAATTTAGTGAATTTTTCCTTATCTTTGGCATTCAGCAAACCGTTTTAATCATATAACAACGAAAAACAACCGATTATGAATCAAGAATTATCAATGAATGCAAACCAATTGGTGGCATTCTTTCAGAAGCCGACTTCTGAATTTACTAAAGCCGATATTATTTCATTTATTCGAGAAAAAGATATCCGCATGGTCAATTTTATGTATCCGGCGGGAGACGGTCGTTTGAAAACACTGAACTTTGTTATTAATAATCAAGCTTATCTGGAAGCTATTCTCACTTGTGGAGAACGGGTAGACGGTTCCAGTCTTTTCTCTTTTATAGAGGCGGGCAGTAGTGACCTTTACGTGATTCCTCGTTTTTGCACAGCATTTGTTGATCCGTTTGCAGAAATACCGACTTTGTCCATGCTTTGTTCTTTCTTTAATAAAGATGGAGAACCGCTTGAAAGTGCGCCGGAACATACCCTGTACAAAGCAAGTAAGACCTTTACGGAAGTCACCGGAATGGAATTTCAAGCTATGGGCGAACTTGAATATTATGTAATAGCACCGGATACAGGTATGTTTCAAGCGACCGATCAGCGTGGTTATCATGAATCAGGCCCTTATGCGAAATTCAATGAGTTCCGCACCCAATGTATGTCTTATATCGCACAGACAGGCGGGCAAATAAAGTACGGACATTCCGAAGTGGGTAACTTTACTTTGGATGGCTATATTTATGAACAAAATGAAATAGAATTCTTGCCTGTTCCCGTATCACAGGCGGCAGACCAATTGATGATAGCCAAATGGGTGATCCGCAATTTAGGATATAAGTATGGATATAATGTAACATTCGCTCCTAAAATTACGGCAGGAAAAGCCGGTTCGGGGTTACATATCCATATGCGTATAATGAAGGACGGAAAGAACCAAATGCTGGCAGATGGCGTTTTGTCGGAAACGGCACGCAAGGCAATTGCAGGAATGATGGTGCTTGCTCCTTCAATCACTGCTTTCGGAAACACCAATCCAACTTCGTATTTCCGTCTTGTTCCTCATCAGGAAGCACCTACCAATGTTTGTTGGGGAGATCGCAACCGTTCTGTATTAGTGCGTGTACCTTTAGGGTGGGCTGCAAAAACAGATATGTGTACATTGGCAAACCCGTTAGAAGCTGAAAGCCATTTCGACACTAGCCAAAAGCAGACGGTAGAAATGCGTTCTCCGGACGGATCGGCGGATCTATATCAACTGTTGGCAGGCTTGGCTGTTGCCTGCCGTCATGGGTTTGAAATCGGAAACGCATTGGAGATTGCCCAAAAGACATATGTAAATGTGAATATCCATCAGAAAGAGAATGAAGATAAGTTGAAATCATTAGCGCAACTGCCGGATAGCTGTGAGGCTTCTGCCGATTGCCTGCAACAACAAAGAGTCATTTTTGAACAATATAATGTATTCAGTCCGGCAATGATTGATGGTATCATCCGTAAGCTTCGCAGTTATGGCGACAAGACATTACGTGCGGATTTGGAAGGAAAACCACAGGAAATGTTAGATTTGGTACATAAGTATTTTCATTGCGGATAGTGAAATTATAAAGGTATAAGGCTGTTTTTAGGGATATTGAACGTTAAGTATTGGCCTATTTTCATAAAAAAGATGTTTTATGAGAAGAAAAAGGGACTAATATAGTGCGATATCCCTAAATAATGCTTTTCTTTGCATCAACAACAATAAAGAGGTTTATTGCGATTTGATTATTTTACATGAATCTTCTCATTTATTTGAGCATATCCATCTCTAATTTAGCTCTTCCCAAAACTTTCTTATTGAATTATTAATTTTTTATATTTGTATTTTTATGAATTTGTACATTGGAAATCTTAGCTATAATGTTAAGGAATCAGACCTGAGAAATGTAATGGAAGAGTATGGAACAGTTGCTTCAGTAAAGTTAATCACAGACCGTGAAACTAGAAGATCAAAAGGCTTTGCGTTTATCGAAATGCCGGATGATACAGAAGCTAACAACGCTATCAAGCAATTGAACGGTGCAGAATATGTAGGTCGTTCAATGGTAGTGAAAGAAGCTTTACCAAGAAACTAAGACTGGATATACAGCCGGAAAATAAAGAAAGGCGTGTTGGTGATAACCGACACGCCTTTCTTATTATATTGTTTCTGTTTATGCGATACCGTGAGCACTCACTGAACTATCGATTTTCTTAATCAATCCTTGGAGTACTGCGCCCGGTCCACATTCAGTGAAATCCGTAGCACCGTCAGCTATCATATTTTTAACTGATTGAGTCCAGCGTACAGAAGCAGTCAGCTGTGCAACCAGATTCTTTTTGATTTCTGCAGGATCAGTGTGGGGAAGTGCGTCTACATTCTGGTATACCGGACATTTAGGAGTGTGAACTTCCGTAGCTTTAATAGCAGCTTCCAATTCGACTTTAGCGGGATCCATTAACGGAGAATGAAAAGCACCACCTACTTTCAATGGAAGAGCGCGTTTGGCTCCGGCAGCTTTCATCAGTTCACAAGCCTTTTCGATGCCCGGAATAGACCCGGAGATAACGATTTGTCCCGGACAATTATAGTTGGCAGGTACACAGACTTCGCCTTCTGCATTTACAGATGCGCAGATTTCTTCTACTTTTTCATCTGGCAGTGCGATGATAGCGGCCATAGTGGACGGAGTAGCTTCACAGGCTTTTTGCATAGCCATTGCACGTGCATAAACCAATTTAAGTCCATCTTCGAAAGTCAAAGCACCAGCAGCTACCAAAGCTGAGAATTCACCAAGTGAGTGACCTGCTGTCATTTCCGGTTTGAAGTCATCGCCCATGCACAGAGCGGATATGACAGAGTGGAGGAATACGGCAGGTTGAGTAACTTTTGTCTGGCGGAGGTCTTCGTCTGTACCGTTGAACATGATATCTGTAATGCGATATCCGAGGATATCATTTGCTTTTTCAAACAATTCTTTTGCTAAAGCTGAGTTTTCATACAGGTCCTTACCCATTCCTACGAATTGAGCGCCTTGACCGGGAAATACAAATGCTTTCATATTTTTATTATTTAATTGATTTTTAATTGCGGGTGCAAAGTTACGGAATTTTATGATACGACCGCACAAATTGTACACATTTGTGCAATGGAGTCTGGAAAATGCCATAACGGACCGTTGCCATGACCGATGTGTAACTCTTTTCCGGCAAGGATGGCTTGGGTAATATAGGCTTTGGCATGGCGGATAGATTCGTGTAAGGAATATCCCTTTGCCAGATAAGTGGCAATTGCGGAAGAGAGGGTACATCCTGTTCCGTGCAGATTATTACTTTCTATTTTTTTCTCCTTATATATATAGGAAGCAGATTCGGAGGTATATAGGAAGTCGGATATTAGATCACCTTCCAGATGTCCGCCTTTTACTAATATACTGATATGATAATGTTCCGTCAGTAGTTTGGCGGCTTCCTGCATTTCCTGAATGTTATGGATGGGGTTACCGATAAGTACGGCTGTTTCGTCAAGATTTGGAGTAGCTAAAGTGACAAGTGGTAACAGTTCTTTCTTTATTTCTTCTATGGCCTCGTCCGTCATTAGTTTTCGTCCACTAGTGGATACCATCACAGGATCGTAAACGATATATTTCGGAGTATATTTTCGGATACAGTCAGAAATGACACGGACGATCTGAATGTCATTTATCATACCTATTTTTAGCGCAACAGGTTGGAGATCCTCCATAACAGCTTCTATTTGTCCGCGAACGATTTCGGGAGACATAGCCTGTACAGTGTGCACTCCTAATGTATTCTGCACGGTAATTGCGGTAATGGCCGAAGCCGCATATCCTCCTAATGCTGAGATTGCTTTTATATCCGCTTGAATACCTGCACCTCCCGAACAATCGGAACCGGCAATGGATAAAATGACAGGATGATGTTTCATTTTAGTTTTTTTAATATTTAGGTTGCAAAGATAGGATAAAAAACGATAAGGTACAAAAGGATATATCGTTTAAAATACAATAAGTACCGGTGTTTTAATCTATCGGTATAAATGCGAAAAGTGCTGATAATAAAGTGCGAATATAGTTTTCGTACTTTATACAATTACTCCTCTCGTGGATAACTAAAATACATATTGTAAATTGTAAGATAACGCCAACTGTACATATTGTATGATATATGATATGTATATATATGAAAAACAATGTTTTATAGCATATCTATTATTTTTGTTAGGACTGCATTTCTCTTCTATATTTGCATCGTCTTAAAGAAATATATATGCATAATATACAGAAAAATATCCCTTTGGCCAACAATCATATATCAGTGGATTGTGTTGTGATTGGTTTTGACGGAGAACAACTGAAAGTGTTGCTTGTGAAACGTGCGGGTGAAGATAATGGTGAAGTATATCACGATATGAAACTTCCCGGAAGTCTTATATATATGGATGAAGATCTGGACGAAGCTGCACAACGTGTCTTGTACGAATTGACAGGACTTAAAAATGTAAATCTGATGCAGTTTAAGGCATTCGGCTCTAAAAACAGAACCAGTAATCCCAAAGATGTGCGCTGGTTGGAACGGGCTATGCAATCGAGGGTAGAGCGTATTGTGACTATAGCTTATCTGTCTATGGTCAAGATAGACCGTACATTGGACAAGAACTTGGATGAACACCAGGCTTGTTGGATTGCTTTGAAAGATGTGAAAACATTAGCTTTTGACCATAATCTGATTATTAAGGAAGCAATGACTTATATTCGTCAGTTCGTAGAATTTAATCCTTCCATGTTGTTCGAAC